>OFHQ01000017.1_pt1 | contig 15584 bp, 5 predicted proteins | sample 1521071 | NCBI WGS metagenome assembly OFHQ01 (sample SAMN04272335, study PRJEB24112) | coral metagenome | biome: Coral reef; feature: Shallow seawater; material: Coral tissue | host: Coral | place: China: South China Sea | collected 2014 | reverse complement strand
GGGGGGGGGGGGGGGGGGGGGGGGGGGGGGGGAGGGGGGGGAATTCTTATGATGAACTGTATGGTGAGACTGCCCAAAAGGGGTACCTTTTGCTGACTTGAGGTGGGGACTTCACACATTGAGGTATATGAAAGGGTAGGGAAATAAGTCATTTAGTTATATCAAAGGGCCTAATTAATTAAAATACTTCGAACAAATGCACCTCATGGCTGTATCATTTCATTTATTTGCCAAATATATCAAAATGACAACATAATGACATAATGCAAGCCAGTGATGAAAGCATGTGAAAGGGTACCTTTTTTCAATTTAAATATGTGAAATGGGAACCTTTTCTCTCAAAATGGTATGCAAAGGCTAAGGGTTAGACCTTGGGGTAGAGCCTCCCCATATAGAACTTTGTGGAGTACCTCTTACTAGAATTTGCTTCAAGAAAAATGCACCTTGGATTATAGCAAGAAGAGTTGAGCTATGCTATGGAAGAGAATTAAAGGCCCAAAAAATTCAAGGGAAGAAAGGTTTTAGGTAATCACTCCTTGGAGACGTAATTATTAAGGACTTCAAACAATACCTGACTAGTATTATTTAGCAATGTTGATTTGTGAGGATAGAGCTTGTCTGATTCAGTCTTGGAGTACAGTCTTAAATACTTCTCACCAACAACTTGTGCCAAGAGATTGTGATAGGGATCATGGTGCATTGGTGATATCGTACCCCTAGGACCAAACCAAGCATTGATTATAACATCGTTATCACCTTCACCAAGATAGCAATAATCAGGAGTGATGATATCACTTCTTAATTCAGGTATCTGATCAAACAGCTGATGCTGAGCTAAATAAGCAATCTCTGAGTCCTGACCCCTTTCAATTGGATCAATGTAACTGTCAATAAAATCTCCTACTGTCATTAATTTTTGTGTCCATGTGTCATCAGTGTATCGTAAGCCCAGCTCAACTGGTACTGTACGACATCCAGTTATGGTCCTGAGATATTGTATACTCCACTGACGAGTTGTCCTGGCAGGCCAGTGGTCCATTACTCCATCGAGGATCACTGGTTTGTCTTTCTGTATGTAATCTGTAAGAAATGCTTCTAGTGAAGGGCAAAAGACATGATCAATGTCAAACTCCTTGCTTATCATTGGTATTCCATAAACTTTTCTTCTTTTTGTAAAATCAGAAGTAGCAGATTGCCGTTCTCCATCTACAGACTCAGAATCATTAATCAATTTCCTTTTTTCTGCAGATTTTTCAGCCCTTGAAAGTTTTGTTTTGTGAAGTTCTGAATTGATTTCAGAGTCATGTTCATTGATTGTACTATCCATTACCTGTTGACTAGAACTACTTTCTTCTGCATTTTTCTGAAATTCTGTGGCAATCTTTGTTAGAATGTTATCCAAAATTGGTGCGCCTAGCAAAAGCCCCATGTCACAAGCCTTCATTGCCTCTTTCTGTTTTCCTTTACTGTGAAGACACAATGCTTTGAAAACACTTGCATATGAATATGCTTCTCTCCAAATTATATTGACATCTCGCCAGTGACCTGTATTACACTTCTCCCAACAAATATCAATCACAGTTTGACAGTTTGAAAGACAGCTGTCAAAGTTATCCAAGAAAAATTCTTTGACCCCTTGAGTGAGAAGAAAAAGCACAGGATCACCACCAACATGTGTTAATGGATAGAGGCTTTTTTCAAGACTTAAATCTTCTGCAGTCTTCACCAGGGGAAGAAATTGTTGAAGAATTTGAGCGCCACTTTTACGCAATAAATCCACCATCTTTCACTCAAGACCTAAGCGGTCAGCGGTATAACAAAAATTGGTTGCCATGTTAAGTACCCTCATCAGCATGTGTCCCAAAATAGTAGTTACCAGTCCATGGAGAAACAAACGGCCAACATGGCTTCTTAATTCTTGACGCAGATTGTTTACAACGTGTTTCAAACGGAAGATTTCGTCATTTTCTTGGCAGTTATGCCACCAAAGAAACGACAAAAGCACCGAAAGTATCACCTGCACGATTCTGGCGATTTAAAGGGTGAAATCGAAGCCTTGTTTAACAAGAAATTTGTTTTGAAATCAAGTGAAGAAACATGGACACTACCGGATTCATCAAGCATGTTTCAAGAATTACCGTTCATCCTAGAAGACATGATCTCCTTAAAGGACGAACTGAACCGAAAAAAGAGCTTACTAAACGACATGGATATAGTTCAGTGGCATTTGCACACGCGTAGAGCCCACAAAGCAGGCCTTGTTGTGAAGCACCTTAGGGAGAATATTCATGCTGAGATGTGTACACAAGCTTGGACTAAATTCCACGAGATACTCAGCTCCTATGATCTCATCCCAGAGATCGCACGAGAAACTAAGAAGTTGCGATCAGTGCACTTATGTGAGGCCCCAGGAGCTTTTATTGCAAGTTTAAATCACTTTGTGAAGAGTTATCATCGCGGTCTAGAGTGGGACTGGGTTGCCAATACTCTGAATCCTTACTATGAAGGTCACGACTTGACAGCCATGCTGGATGATGATAGGTTTGTTTTACAGACATTGTCACACTGGAATTTTGGTGTGGATGGAACTGGAGACTTGATGAAGCTGGCTAACTTGGAATCTCTTCAACAAGATACAGCTGACGTTCATTTGGTAAGGATGATTGATATACATTTAAAACCAAGCAAATCATGACCCTTACAGTGTAGTCTTTCTCCAGACCACATGAAGTGAGAGGGAGAAGTTGGTGGTTGAACTTGATTGCATATCACATTACGGGCCAGGAAGGGGAAATACCCTACTAACGAGGCCGCTATAGATCATTATCATATGATGTCACCAAATTCCAAAATCCAAAACTAAAGAGCCAGGAAAATTTATCCTCATTGGGCTTAAGGGGATCTATATTTATAAATTATTTATTTACCACTTTTTAGCTCAATAGCGTGCTTGATTTGGGAACCAGTACAGTTTGAAGTTCAAGATTATGGCAGTGCCTGACATTCAGTACTGCTCTGATCACGTTTGTGGCAAAAAGGGACACTTATCTAGTGATTTTTAACCTGCTGGGTAAAGTGCCTGTTTAAATGTTTGTTGGTTTAAATCAGATAATCAGTTGCCTAGATAGGCAAAGTAAGGTCCAGATGATTACGTATTCCGGCCGCCACGTTGATGGAGCACAGAGCTCCACCAACATGGCTGCTCCGTACTGGACTCTTTAAATTTGCATAAAATATTTCAACAAATATCTAGAGTTTGGGAAAACACAGGCCTAAAAATTTCAGAAGTGTCTTATTTACCTATCTCCTATAACATGACAATTTCTTGACTTTATCCATCAAACAGTTTTCAATTTATTTTTGCATTGACAGGGAAAATAACCTATAGCTTCTGGACACTACCATTGATGTATAACACACTTTCATAAAATGGTGTCTGTTTGGCACTCCTCAAACCAAAAGTCTATAACAATGGGTATGCATGTTGTGGAAGTGTATTATAGGAGAGGCTCTTGAAATGTTACAAAATATTTGTGACCGTTCATGGGAAAACATACTTTAGCACTTATCTGTTAGATGGGCGAAACCGTAAAACCATCTGTTAGTTACCCATTAGAAAATTTTCTCGTAAACGTTAGAGGTGTTCACCTAACTGTTAGCAGTATAAGTCAAAACGTAAGAGGGGAGAGTAAAAGCATCAGCCCGTTTGCTGTATCCATTAGCCGTTAGCATCGCACCGTTAGAACGGAAAGCCTAACACTGCAGAGCCGTTAGAAAAAATTGGCATCCGTTAAACGGTAATGTAACTGTGTGCCATATGTTAGAATGGCCTGGCAACAGTTTTAAGTGAAGAAATCTGTGTATTGCAAGATGTGAGCTAATTATATCGGCCTGAAGTCGACTTCATATAAGCTTCAGTGCTAATGCATTATAAAGGGGTATTAAAGCGAGCGAACGGACGAAAGTATAAACTTTGGACACAGCTCGCATGGTAAAAATCATTTAAAATTGTTTAATTTGCATAAAATCAAATGCATAAGTTGTTTACAGTGTATTTCGTTGCCAAAAGCAAGAGCCAAATTGCGGTGGGATTTTTTATGACTTTTTTTGATATGCTGGGATGTATGACTGAGTTCATTTGATAAGAGTGTTATAATTCAAGAGACTCTTACAAGTGTAGTTCATTCCAAAAAACAATTGCGGCTGGATTATGACTATTTTGATACGTCCAGCATGAACCATCGCCTTGCAATGCTTTGTGCTACGAAGTGATTATGGAATTCATGCTGATACAAAACTTATTAGTCATGATTCGGCTTTTTTCGCTTGCTAGCATCTTACTAACATCGGACTTTATTTGACGGGCCCGTGTCTCAACGAATTTAGCACTTGTTTTGAGCAGTGTTCCCATTTCACTGCTATAAATGTATTGGCATTAAATTTTCGTGGGGATATTGACTTTTTTCTGTAGCGATTTATAAAATTGTTCTTTGGCTGTACGGTATGCATGGCGCCAATTGCTAATGCTCAAGCAGATAAGATGCAAGGCCCAGGCGTTAAAGTACTTTCACGGTTATCCGTTAGACTTTTCTCTCAGCCCTTAAATGGTTACCGATCATTTTCAAGAACTGTTAAGCAGAATTACAAAGCCGTTAGACCGTTAGGGCAAAGCATTAGAATATTGTAAGGAGCCTTTAGGCAAAACTTGCTAGCCGTTAGAACGTTAGCACAATAGAACATTTTGAAGGCCGTTAGTAATCCGTTAGATTTTAGCCATTTAACGGGTAAGCGTTAAAGTATGTTTTCCTGTGAACAGTCACATTTTACTTCCATAGAGCCTCTCTCCAACCAAGTCTTACACACAAGAATAATTAATGCTGGGCTATAGTAAAACCTGTCTTGGGCTATCATCCTACACCTGAAAGGGGACTAGAAATATTCCTAGTCATTCCATGGTATAGATTTTATCATAACCTGTCCAATGAGCCACTAATGAATTACCACAGGAAACTACATGTACATTGTGTAATGGTCCAGCTCAGACAATATGGAACCTTAAATCAAATTTAGCCAATAGTATAGAATGCAGACGTACAGTGAAAGAGGCACAGTGGACTCATAGTTACTGTTAGTACACTTGACTCTAGAGTAAGGAGTCTGGGTTTACATGTAAGCCCTGGCCAAGGCATTTTGTTGTGATCTTGGACAAGACACTTGATTTTCACACAGCGCTTCTCTCCACCCAAGTACGGTAATAATATAAATGGGTACCATGGGCATCCTTCAGGGAGGAGTTCCTGTACATGTAGTTGCTTCATATACCACTGAAACTAGAGGTACTGTAAGTGCCAGCCTGATAAGCCACTTAGGTCATATACAGACCTTCAAATAGACTTCATCATACATACCGTGAATTGACCTCAAATTGAAGTTAAAATTATAATAAACTTACCATTTTTAGCAAAAGAGTACATGATAGCCTTGTTGGAACCCTCGTCATCGTCAACAGCAGACACTTGCAACACTCTAGTACCTGGGCGCACATCTTCCAAAATTGATTTCCCATAGTTCGACTGCAAAAATCTTGGTTTGTTGTCATTGACATCAGTCACTGTAATATGCACATTTGCAGTTCCTGTTAATTGCGGAGTACCCTGATCTGTTGCCATCACTTCAAACCTGTATCGAGCTGATGTCTCACGATCCAGCGTTTGTGCAACTGTAATCTCACCGTCAGGATTCATTGTGAAATCTTGCTGTGGCTGCTTAAAAGCATAAGTGAGTTTAGCATTCAAGCCTTGATCGTTATCGGTTGCACTGACTACAAGAACCCTGCCTCCCACTGCAGTAGCCTCGCTAATCCTTTGTCGATAAATTCTTTGCTTGAAAATGGGCTTGTGGGTGTTTGAATCAGTCACGTTGATTCGCACAAAAGCAGAGCTCTCCAATTGGTTATCCCTTGCCTTGACAGTTAAGGAGTAGAAATTAGTCTTGCCATAATCCAGGCGACATGAAAGGGTTATAACACCAGTGTTACCAGATATCCGAAAACACCTTGAGTTCTGATCAAAGGTATACATGATGTTACTTTGACCCAAATCAGGATCAGTAGCTGTGACACTCAGAACGGTTGTTCCAAATCTCGCATTTTCCTCAACAGATCCATAATAAACTGGCTTTGAGAATTTTGGTGGGTTGTCATTAATGTCGCCAACATTTACAGTCACTCTCGCACGATTACTCAATGGGGGTTTTCCTTTATCCTCAGCCTTGACATGAAATACATAACGATTGACCACCTCGCGATCTAATTTCTTGGTGAGATACAAGTCGCCAGTGTCCTGGTTAATGCCGAACGGTAAGTTTGACTCCACTACACTGTAAACAATCTGCTTATTGGTACCATCATCGTCATCAAAGGCCTGGACACGGGCAAAGGTGTGTCCGACATTTTCATGCTCTGAGACCAACTCTTGAAAATCTGAATTGACAAACTGTGGAGCGTTGTCATTCACGTCCTCAAGATATATCTCCACTGAAGTTTCATTATAATTTGGATATTCACCCTTGTCTTGTGCCATTACAAATAGCGTATGAACGGGAATATACTCATAATTTAGTTCCTTACTCACTTTGATTTGTCCATTGAGCCGATTGATGGAAAAGAGTCCCTGGTCATTACCACTGCTAAAGCTGTAAACAATCAACGCATTGCTACCCAGATCTTTGTCTGATGCACTTACTGTCAACACAAGGTCTCCAGGTTTAGTGTTTTCAGGAATTTTGGTAGAGTACTCTCTCTTTGTAAACTGCGGCACACAGTCGTTAACATCCGTCACTACTATTCGAACAGTAACCGTGTCTGTTTTAGGTGGGGAGCCACCATCGCTTGCTTGGACTGTAAGAGAGTATTCCTGGACACTCTCACGGTCCAGTGATCTGTCCACGGTGATAGACCCAGAGCTCTGATCTATACGAAATACGCTATTAACTCCTCCATTGTTAGTGATGCTGTATCGAATCTCTGCATTAGAGCCAGTGTCCAGATCGCGAGCACGGACATCAAGAACGGTATCACCGACGTAAAGATCCTCTGGTATGGACTTACTGTATGAGGAGGCTTCAAACTTTGGCGCATTGTCATTGACATCGTCAACAATTATCGTCAAATCTGCCTCGGCATATAACGACTTATACTGCTCATATTCGGCTTTCACTCGGAAATAATGCATTGGCATTTCTTCGCGATCCAGTAAATCCGTAGTTTTAATTAACCCGCTGTCGGCGTCGATCTGGAAAAACGACTGGCTGCGTAGATTTTGCGACGCTTCCATACTGTATCTAATTTTCCCAGCATTTCCATTATTCGTATCTTCCGCTCGAATGGTGCTTACACTCGTTCCTTTAGCAGCATCTTCTCGTATGTGAGCCGTTAAATAAGAACTGGAGAATCGTGGAGCTGTTTGTTGTATTCTCCGGCGAAATCGCCGGGCGTTCTTGTCAAAACCATTAGCGTGATTATCAATAAACAACTCAACTCGGGCCACAAGAGGTTGTTTATTTCGTCCATGTTTCGCGCTTTCCGGAAATACTAAATCCGCGACTAGTACTCGTTCTTGAAGTTCACGAAGAGATCTTCGAAGAAACAAATAATCCGATTTGGCGCCAATTCTAAAATATTTTCTCCAAGGTGTTTTTCTAAGTTTAAGCGACGCTGGGTTTATCAGTGGTTCTCCCGTGTGAAGAATAATGTCTCGGAGTTGCAGCACACGGGTTCCGATCGGAGCTGTCCGCGGCAGATATCGTTGTGATTTTCTAAAGCAATTTTCGCCAAATACAGACACAGTCAGTGGTCTTAAAGACCTTTCGGAGGAATTATAAATAGAAGAAGACTCTACATAAACTGTGAACGGATTAAGCTGTAGAAACCCGCAGTTTGGTCTGCGAATCATACGCACTAAGCCATTTGTTGAATCAATAGAGAAGAGTTGAAGAGTTGTTTGAATGTCAATGGTTGACGCTTCGATAGCATAATTCGTCCAGCCAGTTCGACTTAAATTAGCTAAAACACTTTCTGGCTCCGTCGATGAATAAATATTAATTACTCTGCAGTCCACTTTCTCGAAAACCCACAGGCATAAATGTACAATAAAACCCAGCCAAACACCGTTGATGCGAGCCATTTGGCGGTGAATCTGTTGTCACAGTCACAGAATGGACGCTTGTCATAAGACAAGTCGAAAATCGCACGTTTCCCCAACCACAGCGATAAGTGAACAAGATTCTGCACTTAGCGGCTCCATAAACTCAACACTAGATTGGATTCAGTCCTCATCTTTGAAAACACCACAAAATATCTTTGATCTTTCGGTTAGTTTGGCTCGAGTGTCGGCAAGGGGTCTAATTTTCTTTGAGTGACAAGCTTGATTAATTTCACCATCTAATTGGCTTAGGTTGAGCACGTGACCTCCTTATCTTGCCGCGGTAGTCAAACAAACTATTCCCTTTTTTTTGTGCAAAACATTCTTGTCTCTTTTATTTATAAACAAAAGAACCGCTTGACACTGTAAGAGATATAACTACCTCTACACTTTTATTTTGGCAGGATCTGAAGTTTGAAGTAAGTGGAGATTGCCTTGATGATAAAAATTTTCGAGACCTTTCCGTGAGGTTAAGAACAGCAGACAAAAACTTTCGCGCGGAATTCCACAAATTTTGGGAGTTGACAAGTCGGAAGAGAGAGACAACCGGTTACATTAAAATATAAACTTTGAATAGTACACCTAAGAATTCAAGCCCTCCTAAGTTTAAAACTCAAAATGTTGCAGAATATATTGCAGATTTATGCGTCCGCGATTGATTTTATCTAATATCTGCGGTCTTTTTTAACTCAAAAATAACAAGTACATCCCGCGATAGGATCGGATCGCGAAGCAGTTTGCTTGTTGAAAGATGGCTAATTAGCGAAGCTGCGAGAACGTGCTCAGAAACGAAACTATTCGTGACTTTTCAACTCAGTCTGACTTGATACCACACAAGATTGAAGTTTGCTTTTTTCTTTGCATAGTGGAAAGTAATTAAGGTCAAAAGGCATTACGCGAAAGTCGGGCATACGAAAACTGTGAATTAATGAATTAGATGGAAAACGGATGTAGCGATGACTAAAAATACCTGAGTGGGAGTGAATTGAATCATCGAGCGACAGGATTTTGAAGAAACAAGAGCTGAAACATTTAAATTTACATGCGATATAAAGTTCTGTTGAGGGGACTTCTGCCTTTTAAATATCCGCCCTTTTAAAAAAAGAACACCCAAAACGTCTGCGCTGCCGGATCAAATCTTGAAAATATTTGTTAACCGGTAAAAAACGACGACAAAGATAGCATTTAGTTTTTTTTTTTTTTTAACTCTAACTGGATCGAATTTGTTAAATGAAATTCAAGATACTTGACAGAGTGAACTGAAATATGTAATTAATCACATTTGTAGGCTAAATGGAACAAAACGGATGCACGTGAAACCGGAAATACATTCTGCGCTATCTGGAGTAAATTTGCATTTTATCAACTTTTGGTTAATGTTTATGCGAAGTTTAATAAAATAAAACAACCACACCTTTGTGTATTTTCCGACGGGAATCTATTATAAAGCGTCTACCGACTGAACTTGGCGGACAAAAATATAAAGGTTGATTTAACTGAAACAATATAGCACTGATGTACTTTCCCTCGGCAGTGCAAGACGAAATGTTTTACGTATATAACTCGGGTTTACTTTTATACAAACCGATGCATGCACTGCACTCAAAAACAGTTTACCTTAAAGAGAGATTCGCTTGTGCATTTTTAAACAATTATATACTTGAACTCGAGGATCGGAAAAGGTTAAACTCCAGATAGCGGGAATATATTACAACATAATTTCAAAAGCCACAAAGGACGATGTGATTTCTCTGTTTTTTTTTTTTAATTGTTCCAATGGTTTGCGTTGCCTAACAGAAACTCCACTAGTGCTTTTAGAAAACGGCTCAGAACGTGCATGATGGTCAAAAATACTAAGATTGAGCAATCGTTCAGTCATTTCTTAACCTTGACATTTCGCTGTGAAATGCACTTGGTTTTGTATTCAATATTTTAGTAGATTGAATTTAAACTTTGATTCTCAAACTCCACATTGAATCATTTCGAATTTTGACAATTACTCAAAGTTCAATCGGCATGTTCATCATTAGCTATATCATGTATTCGCGCCCTCGCTGCGACTGCTGCATCACGGGCAGGTCTGAATTCTGGAACGTTTGGGTTCAGCTGGTCCTGGGAAGTCAAAGGCGTCCGATCGCACTTCAGTTCCATGGGATAGAGGTGGTTTACTGGTCTCTCGATATGGCCACTTCCGGCTCGCAGTTTAGCGCCTCGAATTACTCCATCCCGGCCAGTGTACAGTGCCTCAATTATCCCCAGCGGCCACTTCCCTCTGCTTCTATCTTCCGAATGGATCATGACGACGTCACCAACTGCCAAAGTGATCCCTTTCCCGTCATGTTTCAAGTTATGTCGCTCTCGAAGTCCTCTGAGGTACTCTTTGGTCCACCGTTTCCACATGTCGTCTTTGCACCTTTTCAGATACTTGGCCCGTTTACGGAGATCACGAAGCTCGCGATGTGGTTCTTTCTCTGGCAGCACGGTGGTACCAATAAACTGCATTGTGTTAGGCGTGATCAAAGGTAGTTGAACGTCATCTTCCACATAATCTAAAGGGCGGTTATTCAAAGTCACCTCAACGTCTAGAAGTACGTCTTCGAGTTCATTCCAGCTAAGGCGACCATTTCCAATGGTTTTGTTCAGAGCCCGCTTCACCAAGCCAACCAACCGTTCAAACTGACCGCCCCACCATGGGGCGCGGCTCAAATTGAATTGCCACTTGATGTTTTCAGTAGACAGGTAATGGTGAACCCGTTCATCTTTCTGGACTTGCTTTAACCAGCTTGCTGTGGCGGTGAATGTTTTGGCGTTATCCGAGTAGATTTTCTCCGGCCTTCCTTTTCTAGCTACTAGGCGTTTCAGACTTCTCAGAAATTCGCTGGTCTCCATGCTCTTGCTGAGTTCCAAGTAGAGGGCTCGCGTGAGGCTGCATGCGTAGAGGATTATGTATGCCTTCCCTTCTTTCTTCTGAGTGATACGGTACTTGATGGGTCCAGCAAAGTCTACTCCAACCACTTGAAAAGGGCGACTTCCTTCGGTTCTATCAAGTGGGAGGTTTCCAGGTGGTGGTCTTTCAGTGGCTTTGACTTGGAAGCGACGGCAACCATAACACCCTTTTATCACCTTTTTGGCTAGACGTCTGAGCCTGGGCACCCAATAACGCTCTCTGATGCGCGCCATTGTCAGGCCAACTCTACCATGCAAGGTGCGCCGGTGTGCGTCCTCTACCAGTTTTACGGTGTAGGGATGCGTGTCTGGCAGGTAGACTGGATAATGTCCCTGAATTCGACCTCGACACTCGAAAACGCCTTCATCATTCTCTTCCAAGCCCAGCCTTCGCTTATCTTCTGTCACCTTGTCGTCCAGACTCCGTTGAGCACGCTTGGTCCAAAACGAGTGTTGCCTTTGTACTTCGTCGGTCGTCAGAGGTCCCGTCATTCTCTCATCTCTCTTCAAACGTGAGTTTCCTGCAAATCTTGCCATCCAAGCGACAATCCGCAACGTCTTGGTTAGACTAAACTTTTCCAGCAGATCATCTAGGCAGTCGGTTGCTGCGGTGAATCCAACAAATATTTCCTTAATGACTTTCGCCTCTGCTTGGCTCTCAGGTGTGGGACTTGTCACAATGTCTGCAGGCCACTTATCTTTGTCTTTAAGCCAATTCGGCCCTTGCTTCCACAAGTTGTTGTCATGGACTGGCCCTCCTCGACTTCCCAAGTCTGCCGGGTTATCCTTGGTGGGTACATGGCGCCAAGTGATTTGTGAATGCCCTTGTATTTTCTTCACTCTGTTTTCTACGAATTGCTTGTACTCGCCGCCCCCTTTTATCCAATGGAGAGCCACTGAGCTGTCCAGCCACCCATAACTCTGTTTCACGGGAAACCCCACAAGTGCGTTCCCCACATTAGTGATAAGGTTCGCTGCCATATGTGCAGCCACAAGCTCCAAACGCGGAATGGTCAGTCCCTGCTTCGCTAGTCGAGCTTTAGCAGTCACCAATCCCTGGTTCACACCTGATGGCTGTCTCACAACTGCATGTACTGTTGCACACACCCCATTCTTACTTGCGTCTCCGAAGGCATGAAGCTCTATTTCTTCTATCTGCTCTTGCGCACAGGTTAGGGCCCTTGCAACCATGACCTCAGCTGGTAACCCTGTATTCCATCGTGTCCACTGGTTCGCTAGCTGTTGGGGTAGCGGTGCATCCCAGGCGACTTTCGCGTTGCAGGCATCTCTGTAGATGAACTTTCCTTGGACAGTTAAGGGTGCCACAAGACCAAGAGGATTATAGATCCGTGCTAGATTACGCAACAACGCTGTTTTGGACGCATTTTCATCGTCTCGAGGCATGACTATCCCGATCTGATCTTCTTGTTTGTCCCATACGAGTCCAAGGAGACTTCCGTTCTTTGCCCTCGGGGAACCAAGCTGCTGTTTAGCAAACGTACTCCCGTCTCCAATCTGACCTTCTGGTTCTTCTAATTCGGCGACATTCGAGTGCCACTTGTGTAACCTGAACTTGGCATCTGCGAAGATTGAAATAGCTCCCTCTTTAAGTTCCCTCGCTTCTCGCACAGTTGGTTTCCCGCTGATCAGGTCATCGACGTACAGGCTCTTACGCAGTTCAGCAACCAGTTCTGGCATGCGTCTTTCCCAGGTTTCCAGATGGCACTCGATCACTCCCCCAAGGAGAAAGGGAGATGGCACAAGACCAAACAGCGCCCGTGTAAATCTTAACACTTCTACTTCAGAATGTTGGCTGGTCTGCCAATGAAACCTGAGCGCATCTCTCTCTTCTTTCTTGATAAGCACCTGAAGAAACGCTTGTTGTAGGTCACCAGTGATTAGGACTGGATGAAACCGCATGCGTATTAAGACACTCCACAGGTGGTTTTGAAGCGGCGGCCCGGAATATAGGCAATCGTTCAGGCTTGGCACTTTAGGGTTCGCACGTGACGAGGCGTCATAGACGATTCTTAACTTCGTTGTTTCAGCTCCCATACGAATCACCGGCTTATGTGGTATGTAAAATTCCTTGCCCTGCGGTGGATCACTTGCGACTTCTACTATTCCCTCGGACTTCTGGTTTTCAATAATTTCTGCATAGCTCTCGGTCACACCCAAGCGTTGAAGTTTGTTCTGGAGGTTGCTTAGTCTTTGTAGACTCACTGTTTTATTGTTCGGTAATGGTGGATGGTTACCCTTCCACGGCAGCGAGGTTTCATACCAGCCTTCTGGGTGCCCGACCAACTGCTCTCGAAACTCTGTGTAGACTGCGCGCTGATCATGTTCTGGGGTGTCCTCAAGCCCTAAGACATCCATTCGGCATAGCTCTTCATAGTCAACATGACTTGTTTGGGTTAGTAGCATATTTGTGTGGTCAATCTCAGTTCCAGGTGACATAATAGTCCACCCCAGCTTGGTCTTCTCAGCGACTGGTTCTCCAGGAAGTCCAACGCGAGGCCTCTCGGATGTCTTGATCGCTGCGTAATCACTCGCCCCTAATATCACATGCACTGGGAGATGTGGTTTTGGGTCGTGATCCGTCATCTCTACTCCCTTTAAATGAGCGTACGAATCGATAATCTTCTGATAGTGAGGGTTATTGATCCTCAGCAATTCTCCTCTTTCAACTCGGGTAACATCCACGCTTAGTTCTTCACTACCTTCAATTGAACGTACCTTGATGGTGGAAAGTTCTACTTCACGCGTAGTTGCTCCAAGCATCATTTCTATTCGACGAATTTCTTTGGCACGAGAGCGCTTAGGAAGCTTATCCAGAAGTGCAGCTGATGCGTACGAACTCCCAGCTCCTGTATCGAGAAGTGCACGACAAAGTACTCCCTCCACGCTTACTTTTACAACCGGATAAACAACGCGGCCATTTTTCCCGGTAGCAGTCAACAATTGGTTTGTTTGTAAGCAAATCGACGTATGATGTTTTTGTCCACACTGTAGGCAACGCATTTTACTTCTGCATTCGGCCGCATGATGTCTGGGGCCAGTGCAATTAAAGCACATCCGTTTCTGCGCTAGCATCCTCTTCCTCGCGTCTACCGTGGATACGCGCGAGCAATCCCGCGAGACGTGACTGGTATCTTGACAATAAACACACTGGCGCTGGGTTTTGTTGTCTGCATAGTACAGGCGAAATTTGTTGTTAGGGCGCTTAGGCGGTATAGTCTTGTTTGGGACGGTACTATCTTCAGTCGCTGGATTTACGTCTCTCCATTTCTTCAGGGCTTGTGTTAGCCGAGGCAAATCCCAGTCCTGCCAGTTTTCTTGTCCTCTAACCAGATCAGCTTTGATTCCTTTCAGCTTATCTAGAACACTTCTTGTCATTCCGTTTACTCTCTCGATTTTTCCAAGGGTTTCCAGTGACTGGACGTTGAACAATAACGTTTTGTAGAAATCATTCACTTGCTTTGGATCGGCGTTTGTCACAGTGGGGAGCTCAAGAATGTTGTTTACGTGGGTGTTGATAATTTCGCTGATTGTGCCATACTCTTCTTTGATTATGTTTTTTGCTCGTTCATAACCTTCTATGGTTAGCGGTAATCCGTCAATGTCTGCCCTGACTTTGGGCTCCAGTAGCTCTTTCAAATAGGCGAATTTTGTAACAGGCGGCAAATCCGTTTTGTCAATCTCAACTTCGAATTTGTTGATGAACGGCAGCCAATTTTCGTACGATCCGTCGAACTTCGTGATAGTAAGCTTCGGTAGTTTTGCAGACACAATTTTCTTTGCATTTTGTTCCTGCTGACTAGCTTCTACGGCCTTTTGAAACTTCATCTGCTGATCCAACAACTCGCGTTCTTGGCTCATCCGCTCCTCGTGTTTGGCCTTTGCGAGCGCAATTTCCTTTTTATCGGATTCCATCTTGTCCGCCTGACGTTTTTCTTCTTCCATTTTTCCACCAGCTGTCTTAATGTTAAGGCCCTTTCGTCTGCTTCCTTAAGAAATCCATCAAACTCTTTCGTCCAAGTATTGACCTCCTCCTCTGATTCACCTTCTGTGAATTTCCGCTCGACAATAGATTCTTTGACGGTGTGAACAGCTTGCAGTTTTGACATCAATAGCGCCCCGTGCCTGGCTATTGCTTCTGTGTTTTTTGAACCGATTACTTCTTCGTTCTTGCCCAGAGAAAACTTGAGAGACTGCATCTTCCCGTTAAATTCCTTGGTTAATTCCTCCATGACAGTCGTCTTCTGTTTAGATGCAATCTTCCGCTTTGTAAAATCTCGGAGAATTCCTTTATCACTTCGCAATGATCCTTGCGTTGCTCTTGCTCGAGCCTAATCCCAGTATATGTCCCGTCGGAGGTGCCACTTGTGTTGGGAATTGCCTCCAAGATTAAAAACACCAACACACTCACACGAAATC
>OFHQ01000016.1_pt1 | contig 15622 bp, 10 predicted proteins | sample 1521071 | NCBI WGS metagenome assembly OFHQ01 (sample SAMN04272335, study PRJEB24112) | coral metagenome | biome: Coral reef; feature: Shallow seawater; material: Coral tissue | host: Coral | place: China: South China Sea | collected 2014 | reverse complement strand
ATAAAAAACTGAAAACTGCAGATAAATTGTACCCTGACTTCATCATCACTACTGTAAACCTTCTATTCTATTACAAAGATAACCTGTTTTCCAATTTTTTTCAGCTGTAAATCTTCTTGTAAATCACGTTTTCTAGTTGTTCTTTTTACGTGTCACAGTTATAAGCTCTTTTCATTACAGCAGGACATTGCTTAAAAGCTGAAATTAAAGGCTCTCCACGGATCCTACAAGCCGCAAACGTGAAGGCCGCAAAGGACAAGTTTCTCACTCCCCGAAACAAAAGACGGCTAATTTTTGGTTTGTCTTATTTACTGGCTCCCAGAGTGCATTTCGCTTTCACCGAAGGATAAATCGTGCGCGACATAAGCGCGGAAGAAACACCTGAGACATCACTGATCCAGAAGACCGCCGCTAGCCAGCATTAGTTAAGCGACGACTACATCATCGCTTTAGAAAACGGGAAAGTAATTCCCACGTTGACTCTGTAACCCCCTTCCGCAGTATGATTTTATTATGTCAGCGGTCACCCCACATTATTAATATTCGCCCTCATGTACTGAACTGCACTCAACAAGTGCAGTTAGCACTGTTACGTAGGTTACTTCTTCGGTTTGCTTGCGGTTAGTTTCACTGCATTTTTCTTGCGGTTCAATCATTCAATCAATCAATCAATCAAATCTTTTTTTTAACACGAAAATCTTATCACAAAAATGATATGTCTAGGAGTCGTGTACAGGTGTAAAATATTACAAAGAGTAAATTAATTATATTAACAAGAATGGACAAACTGACAATACATTGCATTAACTAACAAATAAATTAACTAGCCTACAGTTTTCTTAGTTCACTTTCATCTTATAAAAGTTGTTAGACTTAGAATTTTATTTAAAGAGGAACTGACAATTATCGGATGCGCGTAGCGCCATGTTGGCTATAATCATCTCATATCCAAGAAGCGCGAGTGGAATAATGATTTTATTAAAAACGCCCCAAAAATATAGAAATCAAGACACAGCACGAAATCCAAAATTTATGTATTTTTAACTCTTGCGTAAAGAACCGTAAATATAAGGCCTCTTCTTTACGAACAGGTTGCGCGTTGCGTAAAGATGCGTAAATTCAGAAAAAAGCGTAAAGACTGCGTAAATGATATTAAATGTTCGTAAAGGATGAGGATGCAGTTGGATTTAATTCACCACTTTCTATTTAGACAAATAGTCAAAAAAGTGGAATAATTATGTGCTATGTATCTTCGATAGAAATGCCGAATTAATTTGACCCGTTTCGCTTTACGCTCCTTACGGACCTTGACTTTCTTTACGCATCGTTACACATTGTTCTTTACGAACCTTTAACTTCCTTTACGCTGATCGATCTTAAGCTTAAGGCGTCCTTAATTCTCTTTACAAATCTTTCTTTTACCATACGGGCCTTTAACTTTCTGTACGCACAATGTCTTTAAGTGCGTTTAATTCTCTTCCCATATTTGTACAGTGTCTTTCACACAGGCTCTTAACTTTTTGTTTGGATAAATACATTAAAACTAACTTCTTCAACGTGCCTTAATTGTAACTCGTGATTAGGAAGTTGTCGTAACGAGAAATAACCATTGTTGCTTTAAGACTATATTGCATTTGCATTCGGTGTTAAACTCTTAGAGATGAAATCTCACTCAGCAGTCTCTTCTGACCCACTTCCACATATCAGTACTGTTGAAATTCTAATCATCTAATAGCTGTCGTTATTTATTTATCTTACGAGGATGGAATTACATTTTATGTTCACCCGCATCATCTGGAGCAGAGGTTATGACCAACAATGAAAATCACAAACATTTTTATTTCCGTAAAAAAAAGATAACCCAGTAGATGTAACGAACCTGTCAATAATAAAACATTAAAGGATTGATGAATCGAACAGGTCCATGAAAAGGTGCGATTTAAAGGAACTAAAACAATTTTGTCTTCAAATGTTGATGCAACAACGAATTTGGAAAAAATTCTGGCCACTGGAAGATACCGTGATGGGTCTCCAGGAAGAAATGTTTTTCTCCAAACTTCAACAGGCTTGCCATACTTGTCTTTGTCCTCGTCCTCAACATACCAGTCTACAAGAGCAAATACATGCTGTTGACTGCGGCTTCCAACTTTCAATGTGTGTTGGACAAAGGAATGCACTTTGCCCGGTCTTAGTCCAGCATGAGGGCTGATGAAGCCCTGCTCATCAGTCCATGATGCAACTATTCTTGCAGACCTCAGTGACCTACATTCCTGATTGGAACCAAATTTTTCCGCACCAAATAACAATGCTGCCAAATCGCCGCACAGTTTTTGCAAGACAGTCAAGACTTGTGATGGCATCTCCATACATAGACTTATACACAGAAAATAAGGAAGACAGCTCATCTGCATCCAAAGTCCTAACTTTGTGGAAACGAGGAAGGTAAAATTCTAATTCCAGCTTTCTCCAGTCAATGTCCAACAAGGTGGGAGAAAGTGCAGCATTCATCAGTTTACGTCCTAACTTGATAATGTCAGTGATGTTCTCAGCAATGTTCATTAGCTGTGTTCTTCAAACTCATTAGGCAACGAAGCACTTGAAATGAAGTGATCCGAGAGCAATTTTCTCATCAGCTGAATTTCAATACACCTGTTATTGGTCTTGAATCGTTCACAGCTAAAACACAAAAAAAAATTATAAATTGGGCCATAGTGCAGCACACATTCTTTTAAATGCCCATGAAGATGCATGTTTGGTTTGATTTTTGATTTGCCATAGAGCTGCTCAAACTTTTCACAAAATTGCAGAAGCATTAAGTCTGCCTTTTGTAATTCCAGAGCAGTAATTACAGGTCTAGTTAGGAACTTAGATGCCAACACAAATGCCTGCCAATATCGCATATGTTCCTCAGGTAACAGTCCATTCAACACAAACAAAGAATAAACAAGAGTTCAGTTTTTCCACTGTGATGCAGTGTAACATCCATAATTAGCTGACATCTTGTGTGGCAGCCTCCCAAGCCCTGTTTCAACCGGCATCAAATTCCTTAATTCGTCTCTCCATCGTCTGGATGTCCTTCTTGCTAAGAATATTTTGCTCTATCCACAGCTTGAACATTGATTTTGCTGTGCCTAAGAACAAATTGTTCATTGGATCTATTACAGTGAAGCGGATGCAGTCAAAGTAATTCAATTCAAGGAGAACACTGTCATCTAGTCCATACTTCTTGGATAACAGATCTTACTCTGTTTTAGTTTTAGCTCGCAACAATTTTCTTGCATGTTGTTTGTGAGAATCAATGTCTCGCTTTGGCCATTCATCCCTCTTAAAGCCTGAGAAGTCAAATGAGTCTCTAACATTACCTGGGAAAAATGGATCATGTGTACTATAGGTGGTCTCGGTCGATATGTCGACCGATATATCGACCGACTATCGGTCGATAGTCGACCGACTATCGACCGACTATCGGTCGCTAGTCGGTCGATATATCGACCGATAGTCGATCGATAGTCCACCGATATATTGGTCGACAGTCGACCGATATATCGGTCGACAAATCGATGGGTATTTAGCGATCGACTGTCGGTGAAGTATCGGTAGATTGTCGGTCAAATATCAGTCAAATATCGGTCGAATATCGGTCAAGTATCGGTCAACTATCGGCCGAGTATCGGTCAAGTATCGTTTAGCCAACGTACCTGAAACAGTTATTTAACCTTAGTTCTTAGCGCTACAGATGTTAATTGTAATTTGGACTCGGCGTGATCTTTAGATAGTGTACCTTACAGTTACCTTTATTGTAGATGAGTTTTCGATTAAGCGGAGAACTCATATAAATGGAAGGCTAGATTGCAGAATACCAGGCCCACAAAATATCTTAAATAAAAAAAACTTGCTACTATACGCAGTGCCGCAGTCGTCATAATTAACATAAAAACTGTATATAAACTTCACGAATAAACCTCGTTCTTTCATCCACTGCGGGAGTGCGGCTGCCTCGTCCCCAGTCGCCCGCGCGATAGTAAAAAAAGCAAGCGGAGAGGGGGTGTGGGGAGGGGAGGGGTGCAAGGAATGCTTGGGAGGCGAGGTAAAGCGGAGAGACTGGCAAATCCTGCATCCAAGATGGCGGAACAAGTAGTGGCGGATGTGTTCATGAGGCCTTCAGAAGGAAGAAATTCTATGCTCTTAAAGTTAAAAAAGGTCTATCCGCTTTATGCCACATAAGTCAAGCGGGCATTAACACCTTATAGGACACTTTCTATTTGTTTTCCACGAGTCGAGAATTAGTGACTTTACAGAATATTTAAAAATGACTGACGAAAATTACATTGGACTTTAATTGGACTTTGTCGAACTTCGGCATATGGAGTGGAATCGCAATTTTTTTCTACTCTTAGAAAATGTCGGATCTTGTGGACGAATCCGTACATTAAAATTTCACAAACGGCAATGAACAAGATTAAGCCTAATATCCAGAAGAATGTTTTCAAGAGCACAAAGGAATCTTAGACGTATCAATCCCTTACGGCTTTCTGATAGAATATATCGAAGCGTTTAGCTTTATTAAAGTGGATATTGTTCAGCAATGTCCTGTAGTAATCTGTGGAAGCATCCATTTGGGTGAGGATCCCCATACCACCTTCTCCACATGAATTCTTGAAGGTACTCCAACAGAAAGTTTGGATTGGTGTTTCCCTTCATGTGTTTGAACTTTTCTTTGGCTGCACACCAATTACTTTCAGCGTGTTGCGTGTGCACGCCAGTCGCCGGATCAACGAAGTGTAGAGAGTGGTTGACCGCTCGATGGAGCAATCCCAATCGTCGTTGTAGCTGCCGATAAGCTGCCCACTCGTCGGTGTGCAAGGTGGTACCAAGTTGTACTCTTCGCTGAATTATTGGCAACAGTGTAGCCGCATTACGGCGCCTTACTAGCTGTAAGTAAGGTCGAGCTGGTACATACTGTGTATCGAACAACCCCAGTACCCATCTCTCTGTTCTAGCGCGGCGTCCCCGATGAAACTGGAGGAAATAAATAAATAATGTCTTATTGTAGATTTAATCAAACGGTTATGTAGTCTCTCTGTATGTCTTTATCTTTGGCGCGCAAATATCGACTAAGATATCAATAAAAAAGGAGGAAAGCAAATTATCATATAGGCTGCAGATAAGATCAAACAACGCAGATGTCTTAGAAGAAGCCGTAGCGGCGTGGAGCCTGTGCCAAGAAGCCGCTTTCGTCGCGTAAAAAAAAAAACAAACAAGGTAAAAAGGCGGAGTTCAGCAAAGCGGCCAACTCTCCGGAGTAACAGAGAATGGTTTTAAAAGTGGTTTGTTTTAAGGAATCTCGAGAAATCTTGTTTGCCAGATATGCTTGTGGTACCATAAGGAATGAAAAGTTGTTTTGATTCATTTTAAGTTTTTGTCGCGTACAAATAGACCCTAAAGCAGTATGGTAGTTGTAGTCACGCTCAAACCCAAGATGGCGGCCAGTAGTGGGGAAAATAGTAAAGTAATAGCTTCATTTGACCTATCTGAAAGCCCAAACAAATCTCCCGAGCCGCAACACATGTCAGTATTGACTTGACTTAACTTAACTTAAGACCATCACCCTAAGTAGGTATAGGGCCGAACACACTTTTACGCGGTCGAGTGCTTTCTCCGCTGTTCTTCGCCAAGTCTCCTCCTTCCTCCTTCCTCTATTTCTACGTCCCTCAGGGGCCCAAGATAGCAGGATTGTTGTTTGTAACGTGTCAGCATTGCTTTCATTTAACAGATTTAAATTTCCCTCTTCGAAGAAATACGACGCCATATTGGATTCGTTCGTGACTACAACTACCACAATGCACGTTCGAGCTGTAAGCATTGTTCTACGTCATCATGCATAAGGTCTTTTGCTTTGGAAAAAAAATTGCATTTTTGTCTTTCAAAATTGTCATTTCCAATCCGTTTCAATCTTTTCCATTCCAGTTTTTATACGTTTACTTACCTTAGACTTGTGATTAAATTTCGATTCGTCAATTTGCACAGTGACACCAGGTCCGCCTAGCTGGGGGATTGGGTGACGTAGCAGAGCATCCCATGCTACCTCCCGGCACTTTCGTGAAAACTTTACCAATATCTTCCGTGATGCTACACCTTCAGTTTCCATAATTTTTAAGGAATCCTTCTGTGACCATTTCCAAAGAAAATGTACGTGCCGCCCTAGAGAGATTCTGCTTCCAGAGAAAAACGAATCTGCCCTCACTGACAAGGTACGTTGACAACGGTTACATTTCCTGCAAATGAAAATAGTAATCATGATCGACGGTTTCTGTAATGACTAACGTGTGGCCCCGTAGTGTTTTCAACTGAAACCTATACACTTCCGTAATCATATCGGTCACTTTTGTATACCCCACCCCAACTCATAACCCCACCCCTATCGACATTTCCCGCGAACATTTCCCGCGAACCGCGAACGTCAAGAAATCGCGTGACCACTGCCGTCAGTACGTTTGTACGTTTGTTCACGTTTGTACGGCTAGACCTCGTTCTAGAAGTAAGCGATTTACCCCAAGGTTTTTGCACCCTAAAACATTATAATTCCACATTTGAGGAAATACAACTTTTTGGACCTACAGTGGAACCTCGTTAATACGGACCAAGGGGACATGCCCAAATGTTCATATTATCGAATTCTTTTTTATCGAAACGTTATTTTGAAAATAATTTTGCAGCTAAAATTGAAGTGAACGATAGAATGAAAACAAATATGGGAGCAGGCTATTTACCAGTGCTACCACCCGCGAATTTTAAGTTCAAATTGAATCGTTTAAGTTATTATTAAATTAGATTAAGCGCTGGGCTTTGAAAAAACGCCGGGTCTCCAAAGTGAAGTTTTAATTTAACCACCGAAGTGTTTAGTAGCTAGATATACAATTACATGCAGGTTTAAGGGAACATTTTATTAATGATTAAAAATTAATGATTTTAAATGATTGATCCAAATAGGAATGTAGTACTAAATAAACGATAGATCTAGAGCATGAACAATAGCTCACTTGTATAGCTCCAACCAATAGGAAAAAGTAATTTCAAATAATTTCAATTCCCAACGCTTTCATATTACTTCTATAAAAAATGAAACGATCTCCCTGGCATCATGTTGTTTTTAAAAGTGTTTTTTAGACCTTAAGATCGAGTTTTGACCATCATACCGCAAACGGCAAACCGTGGTTTGCAGTCAGCGGTTTCACGATAGCAATCTGTCCATGTTTAGTACTGTATTCGATTTTGGAAGCAAAACATTTCTACCCATGTAAATCAACACTTACTGTTATTTTTTATACAGTTTGATAATAACAATAATGGTAACTTAGCAAGCATATTGGAAACACTCACCAAATGTATCCGTCGCCATTTTGCCGATGGGCCCTGAGCCGCATTGGGTGTCTGCAATTCACACAGTTTACTCCCCTTTTTAAAAGTCTCCGTTGCTGTAACCAATTTATTGTACGGAGTTTGTCTCTTCTGCTGTTTCCAAATATAACGGGTCCAAGAACTTCACGGAAATAATTGGGCATTTCGGGTACCTCGTGTTTGATTCGATTTCGAAAGGCGAAGATCTCGGAAAAATCAGAGTCTTTGAAGCAACCTCGTTTCCTCCAGGTTATCGATATCTGGAATTTGTCATTTATGTTACAACTCTAAGGTCTTCCCTGTGGTCAGTTTGGCAAAAGTCCACCTATACTTGTCCGTAAAGGCGATCGTGAAACAAGGACGCTACATTGTTTTCGTCATTTCGCCCTCTTAGTACTTAGTTAAGGTTACTGTTAAAAAAATGTGGTCAAAATTTTCTAAAAACAATTTTTTTGGCTATTTAGATAGAGAAAGCATTCGAGTTTAAAAGTGTCAAAATCCTGGTTGGGAACCAGCAGCCTGTTGATAATTTCGCGAGCAAAACTCCATGTGAATCTCTAATTAATGTGATTTAAATATCGCGGTGCGTCGAATCAAAATTGCTTGGCAAAAAGTTCAAATACGTTATAGAAAAAAGCCTGTAAATTTGCTGCAATGTTGCAAAGACTATCCTTGCATGGGTTTCTATATGGCATTCATTGGTCGGCGGCATGACCACATTGACACGCCCTTAAATGAGGTGAGAAAACTGTTAATTTCTTTTTATTTTTACTTGAGTACGTAGATTTGTCGGATTTTCACGAAACTTAGCCAGAATATTCCTTACATATGAGCGCACAAAGGGTGTGAGGCTTTTACGAAATTCGAAATATTTTTCTTGTTACGCGCCGGTGTGTGGAAACACACAATCAGCACAATATATTTTTTTGCTTGCACACATGACTAGGCGCCCGGGACGAGGTACAAAAATAGGACGTGTGTTCTTTTTCTGATTTGACAACGTAAGTGTTTGACCATAAGCACCTCCTATAATTTGCCGAAATTAATTGCCAACTTGCTTAAGCCACCTGGTTTGGTGGCTTAAGTTTAATGATAATTCCATTGAAGTTTGCCGACTCGCTTAACTTTTAGCGAGTCGGAAAGGTAACTGTTTTCACGAGATTTCCGGTTGCGACTTTAAAAATCACTCGCGAAAACATCCAGACGGTGGTGTCTTAATGAAGAGATGCATGATTTGTGGGCTTTCAGATGGACACAGTTGTGGTGTACATAAAAAAAAAAACAATTGCGTCCTTGCTGGCCTTCCCTCGTCCAATCCCCGATTGCGCTTCTCGTTTCGCGCTTTCTCCCGTCCTCCTCCTTCTAAATGCTAATATGCAATGCGGCCTGGCCTGGCACGTTTCCGTGGAGTTCATGTTTTATAAGAGGCGCGATAATCCACTGCGGAAAGGCTTGCATTTTTACAAATTAAGAACGATCGAGATCAATCCGCCCCGGCCAGAGGTGCCCCACTGGAGACTAATAACATTTGAACAGACATGTAGACAAATTGAATGAAATTGGACAGTGAGAATTCATTTTTTACAAAGGTATGAACGCACTTGGCTTTTTCAATGTTTTTTTTTGTATGAAAAACGACATGGAAAATAAGAAAAACGAAGTGTGCTTATAGAAAGTTATTAAAAAAGTACGTGACCAGTCGGCACTAGAGGTGTAGATATTCCCGGAGATATTGTATAAAATAGATTTTCGGTAATCTGGCAATAAGTAGTTTTCCCACGCTCTATGACGTCGCGCCTACGGGTTGAAAGAATAGAACGTATAGTATATAAAGCTACGTTGTAGGTTTTATGTTTGTGGACGTTAGTGTATTGGTATACATCATGGCTGCAAGACTACGGAGATGCATGATTTGTGGGCTTTCAGATGGACACACTTTGATCGATTGCCCATATAAATGCAAATTTTGCGCAGAATCTGTCCAAGTTTGCAACTGTGCTAACTCCAGCCTCGTCGACTCAATCTTGGATGCGGAGACTCCCGAAAAGGACATGAAGATGTCAAAACGAAGGGCGAAAACCGACGGCAAGTAAGTTTCTTTAGTGATATTTCACACTCGTATACAAGTAATATAGCGCGGCGCAAACCTGAAAATTTTGCTGTTTTTAAACGCTAGCAAAAACATGTTTTCAAAAGTTGCACGTGAACGGAGAGTTTTTTATTTATTTAGCTTCGCCCAACTAAAATGAAATCGGTATGTAAATAAATAAAGAAGAAATACAAACAGAATACCTTACCAAAAGTATAATAATTAGGCAGGGAGACCACTTCAGCATAGCCAATTACAGTGGATCCCTCATTAAATATTTATTTCGAAAGACCGATAGAAGTTATTTGTACGTGGATGGAGAGACATCAATCAGTTCTATTTTTTGACGTGGTTCTCTATACAATTTCCCACATTGTCTTCGGCCCAGTTATATTTATTATTTTTTTAATTTGCATTGCTTGAGAACATCTTTCTGCCGTTTTAGGCCTTGTTTTTGCGTGAAATCTTCCAGTGTCTTTCATCCTCACTCCCCAAGAGCGGGGAGATGAGACACATGGGAGCGATTTTGTAAAAACGCATTCTTTGAAGGGAGGGGGGTAGAAAATTTTGATTGCAGGAATTTTTTCTTGCTCGTGCATTTTGTTATATTTGCAATATAAAGCTCCGTCACACCCCGGCATCTTGTACACTGCGAGGTATTCTTTATGGTATTGACCTAAATAATTTCTTGAGGGAGGGGGCGTTACCTTTTTAAAACATTGAAAGGCGCACTTGAAAGAGCAGCCACCCGGCTAAGTTTTGGACATCTTTTTGATACGTTTTTGATTAGTTTAAGTAAAAGAGTCAAATTCGACTAAAAAGCTTGGCAAGTTTTAATTTATTTATCGTCAGAACGATCTCGTGTTTGCTCATGTGTAACGCGCTGACTTTACATTACAAGCAGTCCCTTTTTTTTTCCTAAGAGTCCGCCGAGTAAAGAGGGGGGGCGAGGCGGGACGAATTTTTCCTTTCCGCTTCGCCGCCAGTTTTCGCGCGTCCGACTTTTTCACCCGCTCTCGTTTTCGACGAGTCGACGCTGACTTCACAGGGAACCCTCACTTCATGTTTGGAGAAAAGATTATTTTCCTTTTGTTTGGTGTTGGCCATTTTAAATTTCAAATGCGCGACGCACTAGTCTGGGAGCAAATAAATAATGTTCGGTCAGGTAGCGCGAAGACTGGAACCGATAAATCTTCGGAAATTAAACCGCTCGGTCATTCGTTGGTTGGTTGTAATCAAATTTTGCATCAATATATTTTGCATCAGTCCCTAATTTTTTCTTAGAGTCCGTGAGCGGGCGCAAAAGAGCGGCCGAGCGAAAACTGGAGGCGAGATTCCCGCTTCGCCTCCAGGTTTCGCGCGGCCGCTTTTTTTCGCATGCTGTCATTTAAGCTCCACTCGACGGACTCTAAGAAAAAATAGGGAATGCTCGTAGTCTAGCATCAATACGAAGTCAAATATCCCTCAAAATTGAATAAAAGTTTGCGTCGTCGCACCAACTGACCGCTCCCAGACCAGCGCGTTGCGCATTTAAACTGTCCTTGATTTGAAAATTTGAAAATCTGTTAAATTGGAAGTCATCAAACTAATCAAAAACTTGTCAAACAGTTGTCAAAAAATACGCTTGAGGTCTTTGACTTCAAGGCTTTTGTTTTTGGAATTGTGTGAATTGATGAAATCTTTTTGGATTCCATTTACAGGTCCGAAGAAACTAAGAAAAAAAAGAAAAAAGACGAAAACAGCGAAATGAAGGAAATATTGGCACGAATGAAAAGGATGGAAGAGCTACACCAGAAAAAAGAAAAGGAACACCAGGAAACTGTAGCTGCTTTAAATAAGCGCATCGAAGATCTTCAAGGTGTTGTATTTAATAGATTTAGTCAAGGCTAAAAGCGAAGCTCCGGACTTTTAGCTTGTTCTACTAATTAGGGAAAATATTCGAGCCTACGATCCAATGAAAAGCCAAAACCTGGTCAGCAGTCAACTTTGAAAAAGCACAAAATCTCTATGAGCATGTGATACTGGTCAACGGAGTCCTTTTTTGGTATACGGGATTTGACCAAAATACAGTCGGGATTCGGGGGAAAAAGCAAACTATTTTAACGGGATTCGGGATTTTAATGCTCTCCGGAAAGCAGGATTAAAATTTTGGCACGGGATATGGGAATTGTATTCGGTCTGCCAGGAAATCGAAAAATTAAAAACCACATAAAACACCAGGTGATTCAGTAAAGCGCATAGGTATAGGTCGACTGTCGACTACAGTTCGGTGGTTCGTTGGGTTATTTGAGACGCGGCGTGTATAAATCTTTTGTTGTAAACTGTAGTTAACCCTTTGACACCCGAAATTACCGCAAAAATACCGTTTTAGCGGTTTTTGGGCCACCGTGAAGCCAAATTTGCCCCAAATGTGCTAAAAAAAAACGATTTTCTTAAAGAAAGCAAAGTTTTCTTCAAGATTAGGTACAAGAATGTACAATTTTTTACTTTGGCGCATGCGCATAAGCCAAAATTTGGACTTTTTTTAGCTGTATCAGTTCCAATTTTTTTTATTGCCTTTTTCCTCTCCTTTTTTTGGCTCTCTCACTCTCGTTACTTTTTGCTCTCCATAACCTTTCTGGCTGCCGTAAAAAGTTGAGTGTTAATTAGTGGTAAAGCTTTTAGATGGAAACTTGATCGTTTATTGGTACAATGGACCATTTCTACGCAGTCCGATCAGCCTTGCTTTACGTTTTTCGATTTGCGCCATCAGAATGCGATGGATTCCCCGAAAAAAGTGTCATGAAGATATGTCTTTCCAAGCTCTATTGCATGCTTATCAAGAATACCATCTGACGTTTGAATTGATGACGTCACAAATGGAACAAAGTGTATGACCCCTCAGAGCGCTCAAATGCGCGCTTAGAAGTCAAAGGGTTAATATTTGTGGTTTTTGTCAGTCAAAAAATACAATTCTAGTTATAATAAGGGGCTGTTTTGGCTTTATAGGGGCAGCCCTTCGTGCCCAAAACGAGGAAAGTGAAGAGTTAGACATGGACCAAGAGGACCAGGACGATGAAGAGGACCCTGAGGAGGTATCAAGCGGAGAGGAGGAGAAAGATAAGCCAACAGAGAAGCCAAAAAAGAAGGGCTCAAAGAGTGTCAGAGGTGTGTTGGAATACGTTGCATCCTCAACAAATACTATCATAGTTCGTCAAAGATAGTTCGCCGAAAGAACTTCTTTTGCAAATATATACGGGGGTGACAACTCTGACAGACGCTGTTTCGGGAGAAAGCCAAAATTGTTCCGGGAATCTGAAGATTTTGCCGGGAATCGGGAGACTTGGAAAATTTTCCGGGAGAAATGAAGAAATGAAATTGAAATTTCGGGAATTTTGAGATATTTACGGGAAGTACTCTCAAATACAGTAAACACCCGCATATAAGAACACATGATTTTGGAGATCAGGCTGATCAGGTTCTTAATTATCGGGTGCTTAGTGAAAAATCAGCCTGAAGGTGTTCTTAAATTGTTCTTAAATTTTGTTGTTGGAATCGAGGCGTATTAAGAATAGCACAGTACTGTATGTCTCCCTACAAGTAACTAGATCATTTGAAGGGAAAAAAGCTAAAAGCAAATGCAAAACAGCATCACTGCTGATGAGCTCTAGTTATCTGGCAGCCGGGCTTCTGTATGATCAAAATTTTTTTGAATGTCTTATCCATTTTATAAGAACATTTCATATTTCCAGGCTGATTTTGTTCTTATAAAAATGGTGCTTTATTTTCAAAATTTCAGCCTGATGTTCTTATATAATTAATCCATGTGTTCTTATATGCGGGTGTTTACTGTATTCGGGACGATATAACAGATTTTGGGGAAGATTTCTATTTAATCACGGCCTGCTCAAACACTATTTGTTAGAGCTGCCCCCCACCCGTAATATCTGATTGGGCAAACTAATGAAAATAAACTCTAAGTTTGATGTTCCCTTTTGTTTCTATTATACAGGTTTGGTCAAAGCATCAAATCTCGAAGGGATACACGAGAGATACATGGGCACATTAAGTATCATGAATGAAAAGGGGTGCTCTCTAGCGGAGGCCATGAGGATTTTTGATGTCGCTAGAAACACCCTCAGGGATTTCATCGGTATATGCGAACTGAAAATAGTAGACTCTTCAAAGTACGAGAGGGTAGTTCAATCTGTAAAGGAGGCCACTGGTAAGGCTTCCGTAAAGGTTATTGAGAGCTACTGTAGGGAAGCGCTGGGTGAATACCGCGCCCAAACTAACCGGCTAAAGAGCGAGAAAAAGCTCCTTCCGTTTTACCCGAAGGATGGGTTTTACATAAGAAAATAAGATAGAAAATGACATTGAATATTTCATCGAATATCTTCGTTTACCGTATTTACTACATTTAGCGCCATGTTTTATTCAATGATTTTTTTTTTTCAAACTGAAAAGAACTGTTCAATGGAAAAGTTTTGGTGCTTTTAGTTTCATAAAATTATTGCCACCAACAGTATTTTATTCGGTAATTAATCTTGGTGGGCTCAATCGAGTAAATCATATACGGTATTTTTATTGATAAATGCTTCTATTAATTTTCCATTAATATCAGTTAATTTCCTATCTTTTGGGTTACGACTCCAAGGACTCTATTGTTGTTACTCGCTTCATTATTCAAAGCTTTTCGGTGATATTTAAATGCCCTGGGCCCGGTTGCATAAAAGTACTTAAGATTACGCTCATTACGGGGAATTTTCTGCAACTGTTTTCTGCGTTCCGGTGGATGTTTTCAAAGTTTTTTACAGTGTTCTTTAGCACATTTTCTCTTGATCAATCCTTAAAAGCACTGGATAAAGTCCTTTAGAACACAGGGAATGGCTGCAGAAAATCTCACGTAATCTTTTAAGTATTTCTATGCAACCGGGCCCTGAGTTTATGTGATTGACATCTTTAAGTACTTAATGACTGGACCCAAGGGGAACAGTGTTTCGCGTGAACCAAGAAATCCGCTATTTCCAGTTGTATTATCATTGGGTATTTATTTTTCGTGGATCTAGATCTTCTTGAATCCTTTGTTGGTGTATCTCATCTGGGACTTAGGACTTTGAGGTTTTACTGTTCGGCTAGGCTCCTTTAACAATTAGTCAGAACTTCCTGAATACAGTTGTACGGAAAACGAGAGCAGACTGGGTTTATTGATTTTGTATTACTGATATTGATCATTATATGCATATACAGCTGTTTCCTACATTTTGAACCCCCTGGCAAACATATAAATATATACATGTGGCATTTTTAACCGTTGAAAAAGAAGATTTCACTAGTTTTTCTTTTCGAGATTTATATTTTTCTGACTGAGTCAAAATTTTTGAAAGAGCTGTAAATGGTTTGCGTTCATTCATAATTTATAAATTTATTCTTTTTTCGGTGTTCATCGCGTTCAGTCGCTCGTGATATTACTTTTTGGGAGATTTGGGTTTTGTAAGTTTCTGGGGTTTTGTGTAATATCCATGTGAACAGATTGTTTATACTTGGAAAACTAGGTTGGTGTGGTTATGAATTAAAGAAACACAGAAAAAGGGCCGTGTACAAAGGCAGTATTTTAGATTATACCAAGGATGGTTTTTGGTTTATTGTTACTGTTATTTAGGGTTTGAATGTAGATAATCATTACAATAGATTGTCATGCAACAAGGTTGTTCCACGAAAAAGAGCAACCAAAACTTGATTTCTGTTTGTAGAACGTACTTAGTAGCTATTAGTGATAAGTTGATTTATATTGTAGAAACCCATTACAAGATTTTATCCTGAAATAAAATCTATGATTGAAAGGTGTGTGCAACGTGAAGCAGTTATGAACATTATCATCATTTTTTGATTGAACGGAAATTATAAAGTTGGACGGGGGAAGGGGACTGAGTTAAATTTTCGAACTGCACTGTCACCCAGGTGTCTGGTGTCAAAGTTTTCGTTAAAATGCATATAATCTAAACCATCTTACCTTTAGGTTTTTCGGAATGTGGACTTTTTTTCGTATGGCAAACTTATGTTACCATTGTTTAAATCCATATAATAATTTTCAGCGCGCGCGATTGGCCTAAACGCGTGACGAAATATGCCCCCGCTAAAACTGGGTAAAATAAA
>OFHQ01000015.1_pt1 | contig 16022 bp, 6 predicted proteins | sample 1521071 | NCBI WGS metagenome assembly OFHQ01 (sample SAMN04272335, study PRJEB24112) | coral metagenome | biome: Coral reef; feature: Shallow seawater; material: Coral tissue | host: Coral | place: China: South China Sea | collected 2014 | reverse complement strand
ATCCGGCAGTAACAAGCCAAGCAGTTTAATTATTCGTTGTGTGGTCCCCTGCATCTAAACGTTGTAGAAATGGCGTTTGAAGAATCAGTATTTCTAACTTTATTTAATTTGGTGGTAAACGAAGCAAACGTTACTACATTCAAACATTGCGGCCTTTTTTTCCTGCACCAATAACTTGGCCTAAATATCATTTTGAAAGAAGCCGCCGATCGCTATCGGGCGCATATCGCTAGAACATACCTAGTGCCTATATAGATGCCATTATTGCAATGATTTAATAACGTTCCACACAAATTGGCAATAATTTGATTATTTGAAATGATTAACAACTAGATTGTTACAACGCTTTTATACAATCCTTGGACAATAAAAGCACCGTTAATCACTTCACGCGATGCCACGCCCAGCGAAATGTGTGAAAACACGTTCCGTTAGATCTAATACACTCGACCAATCTGCCTTTTCATAGTTTAATTTCCGGCATATAATGTAAACACATTTTCTCTTAGTTATTAATTTAGCCCCCTTAAAAAAATCTTCATGAATTATAACACACAACTTCATAACTCCCCAATTTTCATTCATTCATTTTCACCGCTTCACCCTGCTTCGATGCATGTCTATCGTAAGTGAAAAAATGCTGATTTATAATCCCAAGTGAAGAATAGCACCATGAATGCCGACAGAAGCATATCACCTAGGTGATATGCTTCTGATACCGAGCAATAATAATTGTGTCTTCACGCCTAAGAACACAACCCAAGGAGAGTCCTGAACGTTAAGTGAAGGTGTGCCATCTCTTTGTAAAATTCGTCATTTTACCGCTAAGGATATTTATCTCTAAAATGGCACCACTAACATGACTTACAAAGAGTTATTACTGAGGGCACAGTTTCTGTCAGTCATTACGTGTCAGCATGTCTGTCTGGAGATTTTCAAGATGCTACAGAGGAAAGTCTAAACAATATTGAAGAAAACGGAAACGAAAAGGAGTTCATAACAATACACGCTAACTTGTAAGAAAAATTAAAATGACGCAAACTAACAGCTCTAGTGGCTAGGGGTACAGGCGCGTAAATGGGCACATATCAGTTGTCCTCTCTCAGCTCCCACACATTCATCACAATGTTAATCAACCACAATACATCGGACACCTGTCCTATGTGAAGATGATTTTTCACAACGAGCAAGGTTAAATATGTCAGGAGAGACGCAAACAGACAAAAGCGAACTACGTGTTGTGAGAATTTTATCGCTCATCAAAATTATCTGCCTTGTTTTCACACCAGTGCAGAACGAGTTGCTTACATCTTTGCGATTAGATCCTTTTCTTCTCGTTACCTACATGTAAAAATTTTTCACCGAAGTCTTATGGAGATTTTAAGGAGCAGTCACAGTGTTTTGACTGATTTTGACCATCGACAAAATTACCGTTAAATTGAAGGAAACCTGAAAATAATACTTTAGAAGGAAAGAAAGAAAAACACTAAAGAGATGATAAACCATAAAGGAACAAGGTTTGTTAAGGATGGAGAAGATTGATCCGGACTACAAAGAAAGAAATTGGTAAATTTACGCCGAACTGTTTAAACCGTTTGACCATGTTGACCGTGACAGATCTGAATTCATCACAGCAGAATTTGACCAGCAATTACTCCATAACATTTGAGAGGATTCATATGATACAACTACTAAGTCCTTCTGAAATGAAAAATTAAATTGGGAATGGAGTATTTATTAAACAATGAACGGTTACTCGTATCAAGAACAATTTTGATCACTACAATGATCTGGTCTCTTCTTTACAATTATTCGGCAGATTTAAACTTCTAATTTGAACGTGTATTTCCCAGCCAGTTGTAATAAGAAATTAAGAGGAGAAACAGAAATACCACAAGCATTAATGTTGAAACATATATTTCTTTTATTTACATCCAATGATGTCGGTTTTTCTCACCAAATTATGCGACATTAAAAAGTCGCGTACAAAATTGTAAAAAATATCATAAATTATCTATTTCGTTTTCTTTCACAATTGATAAAGATCTCCGCATAAGCAAATATACAATATTATTTATAAGACGTTTCTTGTGTCATAAATATTTTATGCAGTTTGCATCTCTTAAAATATACAGTCGCTGCCGTCAACATTAACCAAAATGTAACGTACTAACTAGAACAGTACCTAAAGACCTCTAATTCGTTATTTACAGTAACTGTACATAGAAACCGTTTGGTAACGTTTTAAAAGGTGTCTTTTGGAAAGCAGTCTTTGTAACAAAACCATGTTTAATACTCTTAAATCGGCAACAACAACGGAAAAGCTTGTCCAAAAAAAATTGGCTTTAAAGATTTTTCACGTTTGTGTTAAAAAAATAGAGAGCGAATCCCTTAAGGTTGTTAAGAAAATATTCTCGTTCAGAAGCGAATTATAAGCTTCTGTATTTTCTTTTTTTATAAATAAATAGAACTTTGGTTAAAAATAATTCCTCTAAGGAGCGCCTCGTGTTTCTGCTAATTCAACAGCAGAGGAAGTCAATTTATTTATAAAGTTCTTTTTTTTGTTGTTGTATTTCGCGTATATTTTGTACATTGTCTATGCGTAGTATGTCATTCCTGCTCCCAAGGTGGGTCCGTACATCGGTCTTGATTGGGGGTAGGCTGGTGGGGCTCGCGCCCAGTAGGACATTGGGTAACAGCTGTTGGCGGCTGGATGGGGGAACAGTGAGGAAGCAGCGGGAAAACCGGCATAGAAATCGGAGCCTGGGAACTTGTAAGCGGCTTGAGCATGCGCCTGAGCGTCGGACGTGATTGGTTGATTGAGCTGGGCGAGTCCTTGGAAGTCAAATTTGTAGGCGTATCTCTTGCCGTGGATTTTGGTCATGATGTTCTTGTCGTAATAGTATCGCAGAGCTCGGCTAAGCTTGTCGTAGTTCATGTTGGGTTTGTTTTTGCGCTCGCCCCACTTTCGGGCGACTTCGTCGGGATCCACGAGTTTGAATTCGCCGTTGGCGCCTTCCCAAGCGATGCAAGTGGAGTTCTTGGGGTCGGACAAGAGCTCGAGGAGGAACTGCCACAATTGAATCTGTCCGCTGCCTGTGCTTGAGGGCTCTGGGCGGTTGGCAATGTTGCCACTGGAGAAAGAGCTCGGGAGAGCTTGGGACTCGGGAACAGACATTGGTCTCGAGGGTACAACACTATCTTTCATGTGCGACAGTCTTGCAGTTGACGATGGAGTCGTCCATGAGGTCTGGCTTCTTTCTAAGGATTCTAGAAAAGAAAAGGGAAAAATTGAGAAAAAACGCAGGGAAAAACAAAAAAACTCAGGATCAAAAGAAGACAATTTAATCATGCGAAAACTCTTCTTTCGTGAATGTTATGTTTGAGAGAAAATGAATTAAATCTCAACTCACCATTTGAATTGAATCGTCCCTGAAGACCATGCTCGGAGCTCCTGGGAACCACTGATGGATTACTTGTGATAACAGGGTGCTGTCTTGAATCAAACAGAGGCGGCGAGGGAGTGTGATAAGTCGCTAAAAGAAAAATAACAAAAAAATGTAAGTTCATTGTTACAATACATGTTTTCAATCAAATCAGCTTAAATTGTAACAATTTAGATTTGCACAAACAAGATCTTCGCGGGGGAACAAAGAGCGTTGCTATCTGGGGAGGTTTGATTTACAATCCTGTTTAAGACATTCCATTAATTACCTTGGGTCGAGGCGGGAGCGAGAGCACTGTCGATGTCATCAGATGTGAGATTTGGGAGTGGAGCTGAAAGAAACAGAACGAACGGGTGAGTAAACAAGGAATTATCAAAAACAAGTTTTAACACACACAAGAACAGGTTCTGAAAAGGTTGCGTGTTCGTTTCTCACTTCAAAATAAGTATCTACTTACTTCTCCACCCTACTGAAATACGATTTGTCCTAATCCAATTTATTTTCCTACCACCCCATCATTACTCAGCAAAAAATTGTACTTTTTCAAGAGCAAACTAAACATTCCTCAAGAACACCGTGTTTTTTCTTTTATTTTCATCTCACAATCTTAGCTATTGACAACTGGTTAAGAACACAACTTACTTTTTCGAAGAACACATAAATGGGCCATGAGAATGTCGCCATTGTAAGCTGGGGCGAGCTTCATAAAGCCTTCTCTAGTCAGCTTGCAAAGCTGTTTACCGTCCATGTCAAAACGGTCGGCGTCGATATCTTTGAGGCTAAATTCCTTGATTGCCCACTGAATCCACTGGCGAACATGTTCTTTGGTCCAGCACAAAGGATCTGATTAAAAACGAAAAATACCATAAAAATTTAGTCGAGTAACACTGAGAGCTTACTTAAATTAATGACTTGTTTGAGTAGCATTCGTTAAGGGCCTTTGTAACTTTTAATTCTAGGGGAATGTTTTTATGAGGGTTTATCCACTAAATCTGGGCAATAATTCTGAATTTCTCAAGTTTTGGTCGGTAATATAAGAGGGCATTATCATGTATGTTTGCCAAGTTTTAGCTTTTTTTGACAAACAAGAAATCAAAAACAAGCTTTCTTTTAAAACTTGAGAGGAAACCGTAGCGAGTTTCAAAAATATATTTTCTTTCCCTGTGTCCCTGTGCTCCTTCGCCCAGCGTGAAGTTCTTTTTATATTGTCAAAATTAGGAAATCTATATTTGCATCTTCCGGTGATGTCGAGTTTGTACATTAATCTTTACATAGTTGAAATTCAACTTTGGCGAGGGCTATTTTTTTCCGACCAACTTTGATTTCGTGTTCGAATCCTTCATCGCGTAACTTCTGATGATCTGCGGTTAACAAGTAAACGCTCTCATTTTCACGTCCCGAGGTCAAAATCGAATCGTTGGGGTGCGGTTAAAGGCAAGACCGCCCTAAATCCCCCTCTTGTATAAAGCCTTGAATAGTTCTACGAAACCCAATCAGCGAGTAAATACAGAGTAACACGAGCCGATGAGTGTTTCAGCTGATCTCAGAGTGACACTCGATCTCTTGGGTGTGTCGTGAAGTGTCGAGAGCTCTTAGACAAAATTTGACAATTTGAATTTGTTAAACTTACCAGCTGGAACGATAACTCGTTTCTCGTGTGAGAGATTTTGCGGGACAGGGGAGGGCGAGTTTCTCTCGACGAAATCATTGCTCGGGACGTAGGGTCGCTTCGCGAGTGGTTCCTCGAGCTCTGCTTCAAGAGGCCGCTTCTTGCTGAAGTAATTTCCATCGCTTTTGTGCGTTGGTTTCAGCGGCTTGTAGGGATCGTTGAACGAAGAATCAAAAAGTGATTGATCATCTGGAAGCAGCTCCTAGAAAAAAAAAGATTTGAGATTTTTATTAGAACCTTCAGAGAAACACCGCGCGGTCTTTCAAATACAAATTAGCGTTGGGAAAAGTCTCTGGTAACAGAGCGGCCAAAACAACACTAGAATCTGTTTAGACTAGATGTGTTACCCAATTATGCACATGGCAATAACGTGAAATCTTTCTCTCGTCTCTGTTTTGTGAACAGATGGATTGAAAGCGGCTTATAATACGACCGCTCTAACACTACCTTCATCAAAATGCTTAAGGAACAATTGACTCTTTTCAACCGCAACAAAAGAAAGTCCCAAGTCATCACAAGTTTTCAAAGCGCACGTATTCCTCTATCGACATTCATTTGGCAAAAAAAACGAAATACCCGCGATACATTCTAAAGATCAAGAAGTTCTAAAAGTAACCTCATACGGATGTCTGAATGAATTAAAAATTTTCCCGGAGTCGCTGTGTGTCTACGTTTAGAAAATAAGACCTTAACGCTTTTAGGACAAACAATTAGGAGCATAAGCATTCCTTCACACGAAGCGCGGACTTACGGAGTCAACATTTCCTGTTTTTTAACGATATTGGCAAACTCCAGCTGCTAATATCAAACCAAATAAAATATGAAAAAAATCAGAAATAACAAAGTTTCTAAACGGCGAAAAGTGTCAAACTTTGTGTTTGATTCCAGTGAAAGCACCGTCGATTTCAATCACTGTCGAAATTAAAACTCGTGCAGATAATTGACCGAGTTAAGTAATGTTACTTACTTGAGCATAGACAGATGGGTCAGGGACAACGTTGTGTTCGGCGCTCAATCCGTACATGTTTCTTTTATATTTCTAAAGAATAACAAGACAAATAACAAAAGTTAAAAGGTTGAGAAGTTATAAACGCGCATCTAAATCACACCAAGAATACTTCTTTTACTAAAGCGGACTTTTTGTGAAATCAAGTAAGCTAAATTAGTCAATTATAATAAAGGTACCCACCTGAAGTGACTTGGCGGTAGTTTGATGTAGTTAAAGGTCTTTGACTGGTTGTAAGATTGTCGATCGGTTAAAATCGCGAGTATCGGAATGTCTTAAATAAATTCGCGAAGTTCTTTGGATTGATGATCTTGATAAAAATTTGCAACAACCCGAAGTGATCGTGTGTACAAAGTCTTCTGTAGTGTTCCGGTAACTGCGGAGATTAGATATCCGTTCGAATAATACAAGCTGTATCCTCTTCGTCTTCTGTAGCTTCTCGCACTACTCAGGGTTTAAATTCAACTGGCGTTCCAGCGCTGATCCGCTCGGCTTTATACATCAAGTGTCAAAATTCGTTTTAGAGGAGGTGGGCCGGTTTATGACAGCTCACCGATAGGTGGCAAATGTTTGTGACAAGACGCACCAATGAGCGTGCGCCCACTTGAAAAACAATCAGTCCCTGGAGTGTTCTCCGACACCCACGCACGGCACGCCTTGATGACGTAAGCAAAAGGTCGTAACCTCTTGTCTGACTATAATCAAATGAACAATATCCAAATTGTCACTGCTATCCAATCACGTCCGCAATTCGCGATAAAGCCCTGACTGTGCTCAGAAAGATAAACACTGCAATCATGTGATCCAAAATGACATTTTGCTAAGGTAAACGTTTGAACAGCAGAAAAACAACATTTCCCAGAAAGGGCAGCGTTTCAACGCGCTGTACGTGATAACGACGAACTGCGAGAAGTCTAACGAAATCTCTTGCCTTAAATTTAACTCTGGAAAAAGAGACTAGTGAAAGATTAGAACAGGACAAATTAAATTTTTTGCTATTTGATCTCTACGTTGATGATCAAGAACGCTCTCGAGGGAGTGTAACACTAGACGGTGGCTAAATAATCCTTTCAAAGGTCGACATTGACAGTCGGGTTGGTGCGTAGCGTGCGATGGGGAAAAATATTTATCAATACATTTTATTCTACGTTGTTTACCGGGTTTTCCGAACCAAACAAGACTCGGAAATTCAATTTCAACCCTCTTTGTGTGGCTCGAGACGGTGACAGAGATTCCAGGCGAAATCAAGAGTACGTGGTAGAATGCACTTTCTCCGTACTCCTTAATCTGACACGTCACGAACGATTGTTTTTTGTCATTTCACAAATATCTTTCACTTGCTAATCAAGCCTTTGTGTTCGTGGTCCCAGGGGACAGGGTGGGGCGCTTAAGCAATTTACCGCCAAATTACTCTCAATGAATGAATGAAATGAATCGCGCTTGGTTGATTTCGTGATTGATGCCGCCGCTAGCTCATGCTTCGATTTTGGCGGGTAACCTAATCAAACAACGACCGCGAAGATTAAGTCCACTAGAGAAACGAATAAATCGTAAGTCGCCCTTAATGTTTTCGTTCTCCGTGTTTCTTTTGATGCCATGTTAAGTAGAGAGTGTGGCGCTTCGTGTGTCAATGAATGTACCTTTCTGTTTACGAATGTATTGCGGGCGGGAGCAATTTTTACCCGTTTGAAGATTTGTTTTGATGGCATGGAATCAAGCCCTGGGGTGATGGATTTAAACACATAATGGAGGTCGTGTTGTTGTGAAAAAACCAAAAGCAAATTAAAGCTCGGATTGGTGTTGTTTTGCTTTGAATCTAAATGACGTTATTAAGAATGTTTACTCGTCTGTGACAAAATCACGGAGTGTGATTCCGGCACATAGATCAACAGTTGTCAATGGAACGGCTTCTTAGAAACGATAAAACGTTCTTTATACGCTGGCGACTGGATTTGATTTCCCGTCTGACGATTTCTGTTGCGAAATGTTACATGTTGGCTTGGAAAGTGAAAACAAAAGTTTCGAGATACTAATTGCACAAAATATCAAAACCCCGATGCCGTTACTTGACGCATGTTATTGATTGCGCCATGCGGAATATTCGCGAAGGACCTAGAGGGTTCAACTTCATTGCGCCCTCAATACACATACAAATTAGCTATTACGTGAAAGTGTCAGCGTTGGAGTTCTCACGTACGATCTCAAACCGTGAACATGACTCAGTTACACCACTAAATCTGCTTCGAAAATCGAGATTGTTCCGGGAACTTCGACTTTCTGGACTAAAAACAACTCGAAAACACGCACTGGTTGATTGAAGATTGCTCTATTAATCTTCTCTTCTCTATAGAGCGATTTGTATCACCTTGTAACACGGGAGTAACAAGGTCCCACTTCAAGCAGTGGCATCCCACGCGTTCTATTTGCAGTCATTTCTCTTTTCCGGCCGAAAATTAGTGGGGAGAGTTCAAGCTGTCGCCATATTTTCATCAAAAAAAAAAAAACTCGCCGGCCGTTCATATTACGATTTGATAGTTACACGCGTGCGTGCAATATTCCGGCGCCCACTGAATTCTCTCTGTGTTTTTGTTTGCTATTTTCAGAGTTTGATTGCTCACGACAGTGTAAAAAAAGTTCGGCCACAAAACCACACCGCTAAAGGTGGAAATTATCTAACAGAAATAGGCAACAAGCCGTGTTGACAGGGAGCAGTTATGAAGGCCTCGTAGAAGGCACGTACAAAACTTGAACATAATTAAGCCCGTTCGGTTCGGATCTGAAGAAGGCCGTATATTTCAGTCGCATAAGTCGACATAGACCTTCTGTTCTCCGGGCTACAGTTATGTCATAGCTTTCCGGCTGAAAAAGTTTTAGTTTTTAACGCTGTAACGTTGAAAGTTTTCACATAAAGTATTAATTCACGTTAGAAAGAAACTGGAAAGAGAGAGAAGAGAGACGTAAGAGAGGCCCTTAAATTTTTGCACCTCGAGCACAAAACTCAAATTCCGTAGCTCACGGGAAAGCCATGTCACCCAGGCAGATAAAACTCGCAGCTTTTTCGCTACGTCTGGCCCTGGAGAATCAGACAGTCAAAACATTCATCAAGTTACTGACGACCACGCGCGGAAATTCACAGCGGAACGAGATCCAGAAATATAAATGGGCCTTATTCAATTCCGATATCCCCAATACAGCTCTCGAGACAACAAATTGACGAGCAACAAAATGTGTCCTGTTTCAAGAGGGAATATATCTCCAAATTGGGTGAGAAAAAGCTATTATCCTCACACATGGCTTTGACAACCCGGTCTTTTAGAACCTGGGTTGAGCACAGTTGAATTTGATACGTTAGACACGAACTATTAAAATCTTAGATCACCTTAGCTTTTGGGGGTATAGAGAAAACCTAAAAATTTCCTTTAACTTTCAGTTTTTGTTTCTCTCAGTCATAAGCACTCACGTCAATTAACTGATCCTGGCGAAAAGTTTCCCAAAATGGAATGCGGACATTTATAAAAAAAAAACACCTGATTTTCACAATTTGAAAATTAGAATTAAAAACTTCGCGTCAACGATGACGAAAGTGGCGGAAGCTCGTAGCTGATTTTGAACGATTGTTCGTAATTCCTGAAGCACCGCCACGAGTTTGGTTTTTTAAAAGACGGGAACAAAAGGACAAAAATAGAAGTCCTAATTCAGTTCGAGGAATTCCATCGATAGAAATTTTGATGTATTCAAGATTTCTGCGAGTTAGCAATTAGCGGGAAAACAGCAACAGCAGATAACCACAGTTCGTCATGGCGTATATAAAATTGCTTTTGTTTTCTTTCCAATGAAATGAAAGCGTAACCCTCCAGGGTAACCCATGCTGAAAAGTGTTCATCATTGTTTTAGATACTGTTGTTGTTCTTGATGGTGCAAACCGGAAAACAATATTCAATACGCCAAGATCATCTACTCAGATTTGACTGTACAGCATCACTCCGACTCCTGCTGAAAACAAAATGAAAGATTCACAAAAGAGGTTGAGATGAAACGGAAAAGCACGCCCATATAGCGACTTCCGCCAGGGGTAGCGTTCATCGTTATCATGCCCATCAGGGAGATAAAAAAGTAGATGACCAGACTGCCACGCCTGATATTCTCCTTATTGACCTGATATTTTTTGGAGCGTTTAAACTAACCTGTCGTTCCAATTTGTAAATAAATACTGATAGTTTTTGAACTTGTAAAAGCCCGCGATGTTATTCCGATAAAACTGTTTGAAAAGGACAATAGATCTAAATATGACTTGTTTTCTACGACGCAGGAAATTGATATTTGTTTGGGCTACGCTTTTTTGTTAAAGCGTAACAATATTACACTGCAATGAAATTAAAATTGTCACCGGCATCACGAACAAAACATGTTTTCAGTCCACAGGATCGATGATCTTTTGATAGAAGTTTTAAAAATATAACAACGCCTCCATGAGAAAACAAAAGTACAAAAGAAAAAGGCGATAGTTCAAAATGAAAGGTTGAAGAGGAATAAAAACAAATTAAAAATCGACGATAACACTGTTTTTGACGCAAACGAGGCTTAGAAATCGGCAATTACTATTGAAAACGACAATCGCGCGCAAAGATGATATTAACAGATTTTTTTTTTAGTTTTCAGAAAAGCAATTCTGTACGTTGACTTCATACGGTGCCGTGAATTGATATCGAAAGTGAATTTTTTTCCTTTATGAAAGACAGAAAACAGCTACAACAGGGAATAAATATTAAAGCCTGGAATGTGAACTTTCCAACGCATTAAAAAAAGCTATCGACTGAAAATCAGGAAAGCTGATACAAACTTTGTTGTTGTTTTTTTTTAATTAAAAGAGTATGAGAAGAATGAATTTGGAAAAGTTATCTAACAGTGTAATCCAAAGGAAGAAAAATATGTTCGTTTTATTGAACAAAACTGACTATTTCCCAACACTGAATACGCGAAACATGTTATTTGTTACATTACAGATTCTTTGTTCAATTTCGGTGATACTGTCTGTTTTCTTTGACTACATCATTAAAGTTAACATTAAAGTGGTTCCACTTCATTTATACTCTATGTTTAGCTGAAAGCAGTATTGGGCTATACCGAAATAACATTCAGTGCGGAGAAAAAATGTCAAAAATCAACATAGGTGCTATTGAGTTTGATATCAAATACACACCGATGCGATCTTATTGTGGCCATGTTACAAAATTAGCTGTGGGGCAAATATACACGGAAAAATCTTGAAAACACAGTGAACCGAAGAGTCGCCGGAAAAGCGATTCGCGCTACTTGTTTTAACAACTTTTATACAGTAATAGAATTCAAAACCCTGATAAAACAGCAGTCTCGTTTTATTTGTGTATAACAAATTCAAACGGGCGAAAATAAGAAAAAACGTGCCAGTGGCTCGAAAATGGAGTGTATATCTGAAGATATTTTACCCTCGTTATCCAGTCCGTAAACCGTGTTATGCAACCCGTCATTATCACACCAAAGGCTGTTTATAGAAATGTCTGTGGATGAAACAACGCGTAACTATTCAAATGAAAGCTATTGAGCAGTCGTTTCATGTGGTAATGTTTATTATGTTGTACAAGGTTCTTCGAAAAGTTAGAGGATGAAACCTTGAAACCGCAAAGTGCGACCATTCAAATGAGAGCTATTGGGTAATGCTTTCACGTGGTCCCTCTTTGTCTGTCGTTCTACAGTGAACTGAAAGCTGCGATTTTCTTATTTCGTTTCGGTCGAAGCCACTCGTGGAATTGAAAGGAGTATTTATTCAGTAAATACAATGCGGCTTTTGAGCTGGCAGCCTTCAGCTTGTTATCCAACGGTAATCTAAGCTACTACCAATAATCGACCTAATTGCCGCTGATTTTATGCGAGGAATTTTAATAGAGAACAACGCTATGACTTGGAATTGTATTGAAAGTAGAAAGGGAGACAGAACGGTGCCAGCACCGGAAGTTGTTGTAATTCCACCGAGGCACAGAAATTGTAAACAAGAAGAAAATAAGAAATGAGACGGAGAGGGGAGGGGAGATTAATTAAGTAAAGCTCTGGTTCTGGTACATCTGCTGTTAAGCAAGGCCCAGATCGATTTTCAAACTGCATAAACTGAAGCTATATTTTGGGAAAAATGGCAGTCATTCTTCATTCCCTCAATAAGACTGAAAAGTATGCTTCTGAAGAAGCAAATGATGAATTCGCGTTAAGAATATTCTAAGAAAGACAAGATTCATTGTCCCGTTGAAAGTGTTAGAATTAAATTGAACGGACTTCGAAGTCCTGTGTTTGGGCTTACAGTTGACCGTACACTGACAGCACTTTTCTATTCCAAACCTTCGGAGAATTCAGTTACATGTTGGTGACAGATTCAATATTCCCCTCTGTCGGTTCCTCTCCAGAAAATTGGAAATTTAATTTGTTACACAGCACGATCAAATCATCACTTATGCCTTGACAATACTTTTCGTATTAGCTGGCGTAAGACAACTCGAGCGGCAGACTTAAAAACACTACCCTCTCCTCCCCTCTACAAATCAAATTCTTGTCGCTATGGTAGAGAATCAGTGACCAAATCTTTGGAAGATTATATCAACTTCCACGATATTTAACAAGTACATAAAATGCAACAGTGGCAGACAATTACTAGCTAAGGAATCCGTAACTCCATTTTCTCACAACCCTTTTAAAGGAACGTACAAAAGACGGGTTAAAAGGGTCGATCCCGTCGAGACAAAATTCGCTGACTATGTAAAACAAGCCATTACAGATCAAGCGAAAATTATTGACTCAGCTGTTCCAGTTTTCAACTCGATGTTATTTGTACAACCAAGCCATGTGATATGGGAAAATATCACACTGAATTGTATCAAGGTCGCCAAATAAACCGTTCAAAACATCACATGACTAAACGAGGCCAAACAAATTTCGTTTCACAACACAGCTTGGCCGTGTTTCGGATCATTGAGGCTTTCTATGAATAATAAAGCATAACAGTGTCCTTTTCTGAGGTTGACCTCGATGGCTTCTTCTATTCTTTGCTGCATTCCATCGGTGCCGCACCCAAAACAAACCACATCACCGGATTGGCTGCCTCACTGATCCAAATCAATGGATATTATAAAGATTAGCTAAAAATACACTTTGAAGTGTGTTTTTTGCATGTCACCTCTATCGATCAAACATCAATCATCACTGTTTGAAGTTTATGAGTGCCATTTCTTTGGGAATCCGAGCGGAACGATGGAAGTTAATACCGTGCTTTGATGGAATCTAAAAGTCTAGGGGATCGGGAGGAGGCGTTTATTGACAATCTCTAAAGAAACAAAAGGCATGTAACTTTAACCAAGCTAAAATCCAAGAACAAATATGCTCGAAACAATCATGAAACCATGAAAAGGCGTATTGTGAAGGAAGCGCCTGAAGTGATAATTTCGCTGATAAAAATTGTCGCCAGATTTATTTGAAAAGAACGGAAACACGACATGTTATACAATCGTTTGCATCAATCAAGGACGATACATGTACAGAGAAGAGAGAGAGAAAAAACTAGTACCAGATCTTGTGTCCAACTTGTTGAAGGAAACAGCGTACCGTAGTCAAATTATTTTCAATTTTCACCCAATACGTCTTTAAAATTGCGTAGTTTAACGCATGAACGCAAATTCGCTCTAAGGCAAGCTTTCACAATTTTTGTATCAGTGGCCGTGTTAATTCAGGAAGTTCGACCTTGCGCAAGGCCTCTAATCAAGTACCTTTGATGCAATCATCGATCATTAATCATCTTTCTTTTAATTCAGACATCTCTTTTGTGGTACAATTCATTTCGTTTCTGGCACCAGACATGATACATGTATGTGGGTTGAATCTAAAATGTTCGGCCAGACAAAATTTTTCTAATGTTTGTCCAAACTGGAAGTCATATCTGTAAAGCGTTCTGGGACAGTGTCCAAAAGGCAACTAGAAACCGAAGGACAGAGAAGAGAAAGAATTACAGATTTGCCTTGTGTCAGATAAAAATATCAGATTATATTTAACATCAAAACATGTTGCTTTGATTTACACCGAAGATCATAAAATGAGGTGACAAATTATTAAAATAAAACCCCTGACATTTGATCACTGTCTTCGTCTCAGTTTACTATTTTTGCTCGCACATGGAGGCGGTTAAATTTCAATGAAATACTATAGTTAAGCCAAACAATTGAGAAACACGCATACTAACAGACAAGTTAATATTCATTTAACAAAATCAAACTTCTGTTCGGACAAAAAAATTCGTAAACGTGTTAGCTGAGCAGGTGTGGCGGGAATTTGTGGAAACGCGGGCGACTTACTATCGCATTTTCCCGCCATTTGTTCATGTGCGCGCGTGGTGATAAGTCCTTCAGGAATGATTTTTTTTTTCAGCGCAAAAACACGCGGCTGTATTTGTCGATTCAGTAAAGAAACCAATAAATATATAAGCATAAAGCATGACCTTTTGTTTAGCTAACAAAGATATCGCTCCCTCAAACCTCTGTTTTACTAGCTTAGTTGACGTCTTAGTTTATTCAATCAAAAAATGAAGCAGCATCAGTTAGTATATTTTGAAGCAACAATGGTTTATTTTGAAGCTGTTCGCACACACACGTTTCACATTGATGTCGCAACGCAAACGAACAATTTTCACTTTCTACTCACGAATCAAAAAAAGAAAGCACTTAAGATTCGAATACAATATAGGCATGAAAGCGGTACCCTTTCAGCCTGTCTTAGAGTAGTGTAGTATTATCTGTGAACGAAATGAAAAAGATCTCAAGTGGCGACACGTTTCAAGTTTTCAAAAGGCAAGTTTCAATAAAGGAACGGTTTTCTTGCGGTGTCCAGCGGAAACCGCAAGTTAGAATCAAAACGCAATAGCTTAAATATCCCAAACAAATCCAACAATATAGGCTATACAATATATAAAACGGGCGAAACTTTTTCAAGAAAGGTCACGCGCTCTTAAAAACAAAGAGATCGCCATCAAGGATAAAACAGCTAACCGAGTTTGCTTGCGCGTAAAAGGGAACATTACTTGTTTGTAAGTCGCTTGAGTTGAAAGAAACCTGAATGGCTATTTTGCCAGCACTACGTGATGAATAGCGAATGCTCTCGATCTCAGAAAAGAATCTTTGATATTCCAGCAAGGAAGAATAATACTTCGGCAAGATATCAATATCTCGTATTCAGAATTAACATGATCACTAGCGACGATTACAGATTTTGATACTGAGCGCGAAAAAGACTCATACGAGAACGTGCCCTGAGTAGCAAATTTTCGTGAGCGCGCGTTTATTCAATCGGTCATGTTTGTCAACCAAGGAGGCCGGAAAAGTTAGAACAACGGTTAGAACAACAGTGAGTTCAGTTTTATTGTAACAATGACGACGGGGAGTGTTTTTTTCTTTTTTTTCTTTTTAATTCAATCTAAAAGTTATGCAACAAACAAAGAACATTTCTTTAATTTCGAGGGTCAAACTTCCTTTCTAAAATATCTAATGAGCTACGCCTCCGCGTTGGTTAGAGAAGGTTTGCTAGAATGTGTCTTGCCTTTTATTCACGAGAAATTTTAAACATTTACTTTGTCCCCTCGAAGCACGCTAGACTCGTGACTACAACAGAACAGTCGAGTGTATGCGTGATACATTTCATCCAGCGTGTTTACCGCGCTTAACTTTGCGTGCAAATTAGATTAATTATGACGCAATTGGACGAGCCATGCCATAAAATAATCTCTTATCCTTGATGTTTACCACATTTATTAATTCTAGAAGGCGTAAACCCATAATCGCCTGTTTACTTTTTTAATTTGTTTTTTTTCCAGTCCTCTTCTTTATTATTATTATTA
>OFHQ01000014.1_pt1 | contig 16101 bp, 4 predicted proteins | sample 1521071 | NCBI WGS metagenome assembly OFHQ01 (sample SAMN04272335, study PRJEB24112) | coral metagenome | biome: Coral reef; feature: Shallow seawater; material: Coral tissue | host: Coral | place: China: South China Sea | collected 2014 | reverse complement strand
CACAGGAAATGAAAAAGGGAAAGACGAATTATTGCAAGACTGTTTTCATCTCTAAGTTAAATCTTAAAAAGGAGGTCGCCTGGCCAGCCAGCTAGCCAATGTTTTAAATTCTCCACACTTTGACTCAATTTCGTGTTGTGACAAATTTGAAATTAACTTTTGATTGGTTCCTCTGGGCCTCCAGTGCTCTAGAGTGCTCACAAGTGCAAAAACCACCAGCCAAAATGGAATTTCTACTAGTCTGTGGCTAGTTGGCTACCATTAGTCTCGAGCCCTGCTTTATTAAAGAAAATCCAAGATTGGATTCTTAAATCCGAAAGAATCTGAAAACGGATTTTGTGTTTCTTTACTAGACAGATCAATCATAGATCTTTCGGATCATGGTGCATCAAAGGAACCAAAGAATCCACTCTGGAATTTCCAATCTTGGATTTTCTTAAAGAAATGCACCCTTTGTGAAGCTGAATAAAATACGAATAGCAGTAGGACTGCTATAACCAACTAAAACAAAATTTACTTCCTTTCAACAAGCTACTTACAGCGTACCTTTCACAACATAAAAACAGGTTGGCATTTTTTCTACATAATATTAAAGCAGGTAAGGATTAAATCCATTACCCAGCCCTTTGTTGATAATATAAATTGTACCCCATCCTAAAAATCAATAAGGTAGCTGCAAATACTTGAGAAATACCCAACAAGGGGGATGGGCATGATTAAAATTGATCAAGTCAATATGCTCAATTATGCTTCATGCACCCAAAGCATGGTGAAGGATTTAATCTACCACCCTGGGAAGGAAAACAATAATGCCAGGGAAGCAGACACTTTAAATGTTTAGACCTGCTCATTGTTGTCAAGGCAATGTCACTCCAGGATAAACAAGTATAGTGAATCACTCTTGGACCCATTTAATTTGTGGTCTCTAGATTGATGCCCAAGGGTGTTTAGACTTCCATTTGTCATAAATAAACCACAAGCTTGGTCAGAGCATGCATTATTCACAAGGAAAAAACTTCAGAAAGCCTGAATATTCTGGTGAACCAGCAGCAATTGTTAAATACAGAGCGTCATTCTGACACTGTGCCATGCCACTTCTTTGACAGGAAAATGTCATTGCTATCACGAGTAAAATGTGAAAGTGTTTTCATGACCTTAATCTGGATGATAAGCATACCAGTGTAGAAAGATTTGGATTAACTGCAGCTTAAGAAAACAAACATGTGTGTTCTCAACTGATGAAACATGAAACGATTGATCTGAAATACCTTTTCAGCATCTTGGCATCCCAATAAAAAAGAAAGAAATTTCACAAAATTGCCACATCTTTGATCTGTTTAAGCTGTGAACTGTATGTCAATCACTCACTACACTGATTGACTAGCTTGTTATACCGTCTTGACAAAAATTGTTCAAACATCTACCGATCTTTGCCAGAGGTCTAGCTGCACTTGAAATTGAATTCAAACAAAAAGGTAAACAGAGTAATTGGCATCCGACATTGTATAACTTTCTGTGGTTTCAGCTGTTAATTGGAATGACAACAGTTTTCTAAAACAGAAAGACAAAACACCACACCATTGTGTCTCTACGGACAGTTACAAATGAGACCGAAATTTGCCTCTCAGAACAGGTGAAATTTACAGCCAGACAGGAGGAGACATGCCCTGCTTTCCACAATAAAATCACCTCCCTCTAAACAGGCAGAAAGCTTATCATGAATATGTATGATTAATTTTAGCTCTAACTGGTTTAATTACTTGGGTTTCTTTGATTATTTCAATTGACAGGCCTGGCATGATATTTCTGTAATCACCGGCAGATGTCCAACACACTCTTTCATTCCCACAATCATTAAGTTCACCCCATAACAACTCTCTTCCACTTTATAAGCAGTCAAGACTTGTTTGAATCATTCATGGCAATACTGTAAATATGTAAAATTTTGTGAGCACACTCACATTGTTTGTTAGATAAGTATAAAGTTTACAGGTGACATACCCTGGCTCGGCGTTTTTCAGATTTCCGTTTCTTTCCATTTATTCCATTTTCCATACTTCGCTTGGAACTTTTATGAGATCGTCGTCCATCTACAAGTATTTCTGGTTTGCTTGGACCTCTTGACTAGAAAGTAATGATCAGGCAGCATAAGTACAAAAGCACCTAAACAGGATTTTTTACTTTAACAAGATCACTAGGATCCACCAAGAAACCACAGAAAATCAACAAGCTATTTCCGATCTCAGATTGAACGAGTTCCATGAATGGCTGTTGTAAGTGTCTTCAAACGTTATAATACAAAGATTATTGCATGATCCTGCAGAAGATGTGCATCTCTGATCTGGTATCATTATTTAATTATACATAGACAAATAAAAATGCCCATGAATGGATCTTTGTAGCTGTCCGATGAAAACAGAATCTTCTTGTTTGCAACCAGAAGACATAACTCTTAATACATTTGAAGTTGATTAATATTGAATAGGCCTACAAGGAGCCCAACATTAAAACAAATCCACAGGCTATCTGGCATCATGGAGAACCAAAAGGGGAAAAACAAAAACAAACCAAGTGGTCAACTGGTAGAGCAAGGACAGAGAATTACACAAGCTGTTGCAAACTGTCCTTCTCTCAATCTTGGTGCCAAGATATCATTTTGACTTATGAGCATCTTACATATGTCATCACAACAGACAGTCGAGAGTACAGAGAAATTTTTAACTGTTAGATATAAATAGAAATGGGCAGTACACAATGCAAAACTGAAAGTTTATACTTATCAAACCACTTCAAGTGATAGTGTATCTAATTTTTGTCAAGACTTGAAAATATATTGAGCACGAATTTTGACAAAGGGTAGCCATAAACAGGACTTTCAAAATAGAAATGTCTTGGTCAACTTTTCAAAATCTTGTCAAATGGACAAAAGCATGAACTGTCGAGTAGACACTGCTTTGAGGCACTCGCATGTTTCATCGCACGAGTCATTGCCACAGAAACGAAGTGTGGAGGCAATTCTTTTCAAGATGGGTTCCCGTAAGCCAACACTCGACATCACTCAATAGAAAGACAGATATATTGCTCTGGAACCTGGAGATATTGTTCCTTCTACAAACAAGGAAAGTCCTCGGGGACACTAAAACACACACAAGTGGCAAAAAGGTACAAAATTAAACAAAGCTGATTTAACAAGGAGAAAACAGTGTTGTCGAGATTTCCAGTGCGAATCGATAAACCATTGAAAGAAATTCTCAGTTTTATTCCAAGCTTATTTTACGGAACACCGCAAACACAACGCAATTGGCTTTCTCGTGGCATTTAAACGTAAATAAATCGAACTGCATTTGCAATGATTATGTTTTCTTACGACGGCATATTGAAGGGAAAGTTAGAAAATACGTGTGAACGAGGTGGGAAAATTTTTAATGTAGGGTTCTTTCAGTGCCCTTGGGAATTGCTAACGCTTGGGTTGTTCGAAGACCCGATCACGCTTTAAAAATGGCCTCAACTTTGGAGCCTGGCAAAAGGCCACAAGTAAACGAAACTTTTCGGACGCAGACAACATGGCTACGGTTCTGAAACTAACAGAACTTCAGCTAACAAGAGAGGAATGTTTGTTAATAACTTAATCCAATCATCTGCGAGAGTTTGGATGTGATCGTTCCAGTTTAATCGCTGAATATTTAATACTCCTTATGGCAAGATGTTTTACCCCAATACTGAAATTTAAAGAGGGTTCGAAAGCCTCTTTTCACCTGAGTAACCGAATGAATGCACTCTCGAGATATTTGTCGGTACTAAAACATCAGCATTTCCTTGTCGAATTAGGAGGTTTATTCGGGGCCACGAACTGTGGTCAAAACATACAAGCCCGTTAGCTTCTCCCAGCTTGAACGTAAACTGCAAGGTACGCGGGTTTAGTGGCTTTGCGAAGAATGCCGGAAGGAAAGAACACATGTAGACCAAACGAAAGAACCGATCAGCCATGTTTTTGAAGATAACAAAGCCCGTACTTTGGGCACAATTTTTTCCTAGCGCGCAAAAATGGCCTCCTTAGGCAATCGAGAATCATTTGTGGTCTGCTCGAGGTTTACTTGCTAAATTACAAGCCCAAGTATATCACTTAGTAACAATGATACCGAGCCGACTACAACACGTAGGAAATTGTTCATGCGTAGCTTTTATATATTTAGCGTTGATATCTCCTTGAAAATCTCTCCAAGAACACCTCTTAAAATCGGCACGAAGACAGAATAGGGTCGTTGAAAGACGAACGCTACGCGCACTCGCTCGTACACAAAATTGCAGCGAATTGCCTCCGAAGGGGCCGCGATTAGTTATCCCTCCTCAAACTTGAACGAAACAGGGCTTTAGCTAGGCATTAGCGATCAATTGAAAATTTGACATTTATGGCTGTAGGAAGTTCTTGAGGCTGAAGCTCGAGTGAATTGTTGCGCAAAGTAAACAGTGTACGGTCTCCGTTCTAGACGCCCTCTGTACACAAAATGGCTACAGCACGAATATTTTCAAAACAACCGAACGTATCAATCAAATCCAATACTTCCAAAACATGTTTGGTTCATCTGCCAACGTAAAAATGCCCTTCAACCAAGTCGGTCTCACTTTGTGATGAAGTGTTTGTCACACCGCGACAGAGAGAGAGAACCGTTCAGTGCGACCTGTTACTGTTAATAGTTTGATAAAGAAGGCCGCAAATAATTATTATTTCTACCTACCTCCAGCGCTTCCAATGAGGAATAAGACGAAATGGCAAATCCGTCGATGATATCCTCTTCTGGCGACGTAGAACCTCGCCGTTTGCGATGAGTTTTAGTTCGGCTTTTGCCATTTGAGTTGATGGCCGCGTGCGACTCATTGCCGTCCATTCCCGCTACTTCACCGTTCTCGGTGGCTTTTCCATCCTCGTCGCTCTGTGTCGCTTTTTTAACTTCCTCATCTTTCATTTTCACCTCCTCTGTTACATTATAAGCCCTCAAGCCTCTTATGCGGTCGTGAAAAGCGTCCTAAACTCCTTGATTCTAGTCAGCTGTGCTGGAGCATACAGAGCGAAGTCAACGAGTAGAAAGTGAGTGAACTGAGCCGAGTGCAGTTAACAATATCAGCAAAGTGCTATTAAAATATGTTGAGGGAGGGGAGGTAGCGTCAAAACTACGACTGCACTCGTTTCACTTAGATTCCCTGAAACTATTTATTTACTTATTCCTGGAATTAATTTAGAGATAATTAGTATCATCCTGTATTAATACTATAAAAAAAATGCATATGTTTGGTTCATTTTCGTGGACTAAAGTAAAGAGTAAGCCCTTCCCTAAAGAGTAACAAATGGTTTTCCCTCAAGCATGACAGACAGCCCGGTGTGAGCCCGCCCCCTTTCTTCACGGACCGGAGTTCTGCGGTTTGAAGGTCACATGAAAGACACTTTTTTCTCGTAAATGGGCCTTCCGGTATCCTTTCCACACTTACGACAAAATGAGAATTACAGGATCGAGAATTCCCCTCTCAGAAACTGTCCATGACGCTTCAGTCGTGACGACCGTCTGCTTCAAGCGATGTCCGCAAGCGCAAAGCAATTAATTAAAAGCAACTTCTCAGCTGTATTTGTATCTGTCATTCGTCCAAGATACCAACTATTTAAACATCCGTTCGGGAACAAGCTTGAGTGAAATTTTACAAAAGAAAACGTACCGGTCAAGATCAATGAAAAAGATCACTCGAGACCGAGGAAAAATTCAGTTGCGCACTCCTCGAAGGAACAGCGTCAAAAATGTCTCTTCCTTTTGTCAGTCAGCTTCTATTTCCAGTCCGGAAACCATTGGAAAAAGCAAGGGCCCCGAAATTGACAAATTTGGATATGTTGTTTCATAAAGGCTAATTGCAGGACAATTTGAATCCAAAACAGTTTTAGTTTCACACTCAGCAAGTAATTATACGGAAGGCTATTAATTTTTATGCTCGGCAGTCAAACGAATACACACAAACAAGCGTCACATTTTCAAATAATATTAATAATCGTGTTCTCTTAGCGTGACTCATTGAAAACCCATCGATTTCCCCCCAGAAGAAGATGCCGACAGTGAAATGGTTTCGCTTCGATAGATATTACAAAACCAAACTACAACATGTAGATCGCACATTGCAATTTTGGAGGTGATATTTATTTAAGAACCGCCTAAAATTCTACGCTATCGATTAGTTTTGGCTACGTTGCGCGGATAAGCCGTAGATAAGAGACCAACTTTCTTGACTGGCAAAGACAGATAAGCAATGAAGGTAATGCGTTCGTATATAGCTTATACGCAAAAGATCGCCATATCCGATCTCTTTACCGATAAAATCTGAAGCGATACTATAGAAGCCCAGGAAAGCTCATGCAGGCTTCAAACATTTCAAGAACCCAGTTCAGTATATTAGAATTTAGTCCTAGCGCCGGGGAGAAAGTAGATTACGAAGCCGAAAGCCGCTCAGTTAAATTATGGTTAAGTCATTTTTTCGTCCTTCAGCATGCGACACGCAAATCCACTCATTGGGTTCTGTTAGTCATTTAATGTAATGAGTTTGCGATCGGCCAAAACAATTTTGCGCCCTACAATTTGCGTATAGTTCTATTTGTTGAAAGCAAACACATCGAAAATGAGCTCGTCCGGTTCATTTTGCGTGGTGAAGTACATTTCACTTTTGTCAGTGACGAAGTGATTGATGAGGCCTTCGATAAAAGTGATAAACTCGATTGAAAGCCCCTGAAGAAAAGGAAAAATTAGTAGGTTGCTTTGAATTGAATATTTTAACGCCTGTAATCGCGTTTAATTGGGGAGGGTTGGTGGAAAATTAAATGCTTTATCGAGAAAAAAAGGTCGACTATTCGTAGTAGCAAATTCAAAAATAAGTCGGAAATTTTGGCGGCCCCTCAAGAGCGGTTTCCTTACGGTCCAGACCAATCTCTAGCAAAGGAGGAAAATACACGGTTTGATGAAGCAACAGCTTCAAAAACTAAGTTATTTCGCTTTTTTCAAACTGTGCCAGGCAACAAGTTTCAGTTCCGCATCCAGGTTTTTCTCAGAGCACCAACAAGTTGTGTTCAGGATAAACTCTTTTGCATTGGCGCTAAAACACAGGAGGCCGTCTTCTCACAAGTTTTACTGCCGACACGAGCGAAATTGAAAACCGCCGTTTCATGACATAAATGGCCAAAACGTGATGCTGCATATCTGTTATCGGGAAACATGGCTTTGAATATATTGTGAAACAGTGTTAATTAGAAAATTGAACACCGGAAACCTTTAAAACACACTCCAGCTGAGGAAAAAATGTCATTTATTGTGCAGTCTGCGGACGTGAAATTATACCAACCTTTCTAGTGTTTCATTTCTTTAATCTTCCGCTAGATAAATTAAATATTTTGCTTTTATGATCTTTAAGGATTAAGTTATAGCTTTGATAATACCTCTAGTGTTATACCACACAAAGTCCTGATAATTCCCGTATCAACCGATACAACTGGTCCACGGACCACATCTGCTCTCCGTCGCATTACAGTTGTCTGAGAAACCGTACCAAACTACATTATAATAGTTTATATTTCCTCTAGACATCACTAACCAACATGTTCCTTTTGTTTGCAGATTTGAAACATTCAAAATTTGTACTGGTGAACATTTCTCTACTTACAGAAGACTTCTGTCGCCCGTTTAGCCGTAATTTATGTCAGGCAATCACTTCAATGAACCAATAAGAACATACAACATTGTCAGTGATCGATCTCTCACACGGAGTCTCAGGCTGCCAAAAAAACTCCGTGAATGATATTTTCAGTGTCGATGAAAAAGTTCAAATTGACTGAGGCAAAGGCGCAGACAATAGTTTAAATTAAGCGAAACGTGATTTGTTTCAAAAGCGGATGTTTCAAGCCTATCCTTCGGTTGCTAAGCTTCTATCGCCGAGGTTTGGCAGAGGCAAAGTGTGTTTGATCAGTTAACTTCCATTGTCAATTGTCCGAAGCATTCTTCTTTAGAATATGATTATCATTAATTGTTACTATTACTTTAGAGGCAGGTTCAGAGGTAATTTTTCAGTTCCACGAGGACTGAAAAAACTTGCTCTGCGGCAATCGCGTAAGTGGCCGCTCAGAGTAAAACAGGGTATATCAGTTGCAGTAATCAATCGTAGAATGAATTGACTGCCGTATAAGTTAATCCAAATAATGTGAAAGGCCCAAACGGACTTTATCGGCGGTTTCTTAATAGTTTCGCTAAGCTTGTTGTTTCAGTATTATAGGCCTTTCTAAAAAAAAATCAATTTAGGAATGACGTCTTAAAAGGGAAAGTTTAATATCTGATATTTGCAGATGCGTTGACGAGATTAAAACTATAGTTTTGAAATGCTAATTCTTGGCTCTTTTAAAGCTTTATTGTGTTGTTGGAACCCATTAATATTTAAGAAGTTTCCTCGGTATCTCTTCTTTAAAATACTGCCTCAAACAAACTGTGATAAGTTTTTATTAATCAAAAAATAAATTAGATGAAGTTTGCAATGTTAAGAAACCCGACTTATTTAAATAAATGTTCCCACATCAGTTAAATTAAAACGAACCACAAATGTATACAAAAAATAATGCAGCTGACGAGTGAATCAGTCTATTATACTGACGTACATATATCAGTTTTGATGAATAATTTTTCAGACAGTGAAAAGATCGGCTGACTGCGTTCTACAAAATTCCGAAATGCCAAAAAAGCTACGTAAATTTTCAGATTGAAAGCAGTGCAACATCTGTTTTATCGCTTATAACTCAGTCGTTCAAGGAGATTAACACTTTTGGAAATAAATTCCAAGTATTAAAACCTGAAACACGGCATCGGTCTCACGTCTGAAATGGCTTAAAACTGGTGTAAGAATTCCTCACGGCAAATATACGCTTGAAAATTGAAAAACCTACGTCTCTTTAATTTGATGATCAAGTACCTAACTTAGATTTCCGAAATGAATTTCGGACATTATATTTCTAAATAAAAGCAAACGCATATTCTAAAGCGGCGACATGTTTATAACGTGTTTTGTACTGTAGCCTTAAGTTTGGCGGGAGGAAAAGGACGAAGGAAGACTACGTAACGCCCCTAAAAGGTACGTCCAGCTTGAAAATAGGTCTCAGTGATAGGGCATGACAAGTATATGGAAAGGATACTTGTGTTTACTTCGAGTTTTTCAATTGACGGATAGTGGAGTGTCAACAAAATGACTGCAGGCCATAACATTGCCAAATTCTTAGAGACATTTAATAGGGATTTACGCTATTTATTTTCTGATATCTGGCCAAATAAATAAGCGGAAATGACCATCAAAGCCGTCAGAACATGGGATATAAATTTACGCGGTCTCAGTCGAAGGTTTGTGACAAGCCTCACAGAGCTAACTACAATTACTGTTTACACAGCTCTAATCTGCATGATTAACGAAACACTTCGGAATTGGAAAAATGTTAACATCTTTTTTGAACAAACACTTGAGATCTGTTCGAGTTGTCAAGAAGAATCACGTAACTCTACTTGCCGGGATTTCCTTTTGACACTGATAAACTATTCAACAGATTTTGCTTTGATTTTACTGCAAGAAAGTACTTTTCAGTGGCTTTGAAATGAATGGTCGCGCTCTCAAAAGGGTTTCGTTCAAAGAATAAGTTTAGAATCACTGACAAATCATAACTGATCAGACGATTGCGAGAGGATGTGTCCTTTACAAGCCACTGAGGGTTTGCCAGTCTTAAAGCAAACAGACATGAATCATCAGATTTCGGCTGGGAAATCAGATCGAAAAACATGAAAATAAGATTAGCGGCCGGGCACCGCAAAAAAAGCACTGCTCTACAGGTTTCATCCTGCATGGTAATTCAAAGTTATAGGGGTTTCATTCACAATGGTTGTAAACGTGGTTAGAACTATCTTCGCAAGAAAGCACTGCTTAGTAGCTTTCAATTGAATGATCATTCCCTGTCATGGAGTCTCATCCAAAGCCGGACCACATGTTAAAAAGCACCTTGTACCGCAGCACGTTACACAAACCGAGTACAAAGTAGTGCTCGGTAGCTTTCTAATCCACTGCTGACTCAGTTAACACTGAAGAGCCACCAACATGAAAGTAATTTTAGATAGCTTTCAAATCATGTGAAAGCCCGAACACAAAACCAGGTTCCATATAAACTACAGTGACGGGACCATCTGGCATTGATAAAAATTAGGGTTTCGTTCATCACAGAAATGAAACCGTCTGAGTCAGAGCACCAATACCAGTGGCTCTTTTCCAAGGAAAAGGACGAAAACATGTTCAGCTCCGTCAGTCTTAAATCTTGTAGTAATTTCAAAGAGTATTTACAGCATCTTTCTCGTCACAATGCATTCTTCAAGGAGCCAGCTGAAGGGAACAGTACACTTTTTGCCCTCAATGTACGTTAAAAGCTAATGGACTAATGGGGCATGGGCCAAAACTACGAAATTCAGAAGCAAATAAAAGTCCTCGTTCCATCGAGTTCTGTGTCGTCCTTCCAAGTTGATCAAAACCGTTCGTAGAATCATTCAGTGTTGCAATTATTCATTCAGTTGTATTGGATGATCGAGATGTACAAGAAAGTAACCGCGCGCAGATCGAAAGATAATTTTTTTACAGGCGGGCAAAAAGAAAAACCATAACGAAACTGGTCAAAGGAATTAGTACTCGACAGTGTGAAAGCTCTGTCACCAAAACAAATCAGTTTGACTGAGATGCTTAATTGCCCTTAGTAATATTATCGAACCGTCAGCGTATAGGTTAAACCGTATAACCAGCCGGCCGAATTTATCTAAGGGTCTGATAAGAGTTTGTCAAGGCAGAGGAGGAGAGAACTCCCCTGACTGCACGTACTTTGTGTACTTCAGATCCAGGACGTGCCGAAAGCAAATTGAAACCTGAACAACCAATGCAAAGGAACGTCACTGTTGCATTAAATTCCGTAAGACAAAACAAGTGAAATAAGCTTAAATTCGCAATCACGATAGCATTAGAAATGTTAACTACTTATGCTGCACTACAGTGATTGTTCTCAATGACAACATTGGGAAGCATTGTGTTAAGGGCGGCAGGATTGGCGAGGGACCAGAATTTCTTAAATGCGATACAAATAATAAAGCACCCGACAAGAGATCAGAGGAAGAAGACCAAGCAGGCACTTGAACTGTATAGCGCTACAAAGTCGCCAATATCTTCAGCGCATTTATTAGAAACTGGTAGTTGAACGTTTAGGATATCTATAAGCTGGCGGCATACAATCTTTTGCAGGCATGTTGCTTTATATTTTTGGTATCACTCACATTTCAAGCAACCTCGATAGAAACATACCCTGTTGATCGACGGAAAATGTGGCAGTAAAAGTGCGGCAACGGTTGATTTTGTGGCGGAATGTGGTGCTTAACTTTATCAATATGTGACTGATACTCGGATAGAAACCATTTTTAAATCACTCTTGTGACAATTCTGAAGACTGAGAGTGCTAGAAATGGGTGAGTGGATATTTTCCAGTTTGGTCTCGTAATTAAATGAAAATCAAATTTTGCGACAATCTGATTTCAACGTGCGTTTTTCATTCACGTTTTTACTCTTGTATTTTGTGTCGGCAATTTTCAGCGAATACTTCTGATAATGGATGCTAAATCTTTATGGATCTTAGTGAATGTTCACTGTCTGTTTAGCCGAGTCTGCACTAATGCCGGATATTGCAAGGCTTTATTGACAGGGCGAACGTTCGCGATTTTGCGTATCAAAAGTTAGTGAGATTTTTGTAACTACACACGATCGAGTATGCTCTGAAAGTCACGAGAATGGACTGAAATCCTCGCGCACCTTTTATTAAAACAATATTTTGCACATACGAGGCGGGCCTTCCTAAAATAATATCACTTTTCAGCTTGTTTGTCTTTAGTGAAGCCTTGGAGAGTATTTATCTTCCGATGGGAAGCGATCAGATTGGCCCAACGTGGTGTACTTCTGATCTCAGCAGAGATAAACCTCCGAGATAACCCCAAGCTGCTATTTTTACCAAGACACTCAAGAGATTAATGGTTAATCTGTAAGTTTGTCTCAAAAGTTCAAACGACAGTTCAAGTGGACGATAAAAAACGCCAGTCAATATGTCTATGAGTGTGGTATTCTGGGCTTCTTAATTGTTCAAGTGGTTTTATTTGGGCAAAATCACTGAAAATATATGTTCGGACGTGATCGCGGATTTGCAGAAGCGAACACAAGATTGCCACGGGACATGATGGAGAGGGGGCACTCAATTAAGCGGGTCAGGAGCGGGGAAGATTATAATCAGTATTGCTATACGGGGTTACTACACGGTCGGAGTTTAGCTTAATTTTGGGATGTCTTTGGTTTTGAAGTCTTCCATTGTGTCATTACAAGAGGAGCTCGTTGAGCTATAGTTCGAGTTTTTGAAGTTCTTCATTCAAATTTTTCGATTATGCGAATTCCTCGCCTCAGAAGGGATGTAAATTTGTTATCTGTTTTGACACCGTTCGAGTTGTTTTCGGGATCAGTTGTCTTTTAGTTGTCTTCCTGATCGCCTCTAAGCGCGTGTAGACCTACACACAGAGAAATGTTTTCTCGACTGAACAATTGAGAATAAACAATATTAAGTATTACTCTACTTAGAAAGGAATTTCCTAAAGAAGTTGAATATATATTGTAACATATAATAAAAATGTTGCAAAGGTTTAAAAAAAACGAAGCCTGACGTAATCAGTTGACATTTGTGTTCTCGAATCATCTCGCCTTCTTATGGGTTCTTGTTGTTTATTTGAGTGCTCTTCTTCCACTCGTGAAGCCAATTTTGTATTCGTTTCAACTCAACGAGAAAATATATAGAAAATTTCTGGAAATTAAGCAAAGATGTCAATTCAACTAAATTTGCACTCGTCAACTGTCTGCCAGTTGTATCTTGTAAACTACGTACTGAACAAATATTTCAGAAATCATTGAAACATTTCGGAGACTGGATTAAATATCCACTACAAACGACATATTTCGTGGAATGTCCGCGCCTTTTTTAAGTCTGGCTAGGCGCTCAAATTGAAAGTTCTGCAGGAGAAAGGAAAGTAATTTAATTAGGCAAATTCGACATCTTAAAAATCTACGATAAGGCCAAACTTCAAGGGCAGGAAATGCTAAATGACACTTTACAGTGATGGCATTTAATTTTGAAGCTCATTTCTGATACTGGTTCGTGAAAGCAGCTAACCCTAGTAAACACTTGTGAATTGATTTTACAAAAGATTATGAACTGAAATCAACGTCATAGACTTGATACATGCACATCATGTGCACGAATTATCAGCCATCGAATTGTCTCAGGGGGAGAGCGAAGCCTGAAATATTGGAGTTAAGAGAGAAACAGGGTATCGGGTGATTAATCGTTCTCGCATATGCCAGGTTAAATGTAGTTTTAAACGCGTAAAACAAGAGGCAATATGCCACGATATGCCCGTTCTAGAGCATTTTGAAAATAGATCTGTGACGCTGGGGCTGTGTCCAGACATAGAAAAACCCGTTATCAGAGTGCAGAGGGCGTACTCAAAAACACTTGAACACCACTTCTCAGATAACTGATCACTTTTCAAATTAGAATATATGTATATTTGGAACGATGCGAGCAACTTGACCCACCCTGTTAAGATACTAAGTTTAGGGGCAGAACATTATGGCACTACAGCGCCTAACTAGTATCACAGAAGTATATTTGTAGGCTAAGTAATCACAACATAAAAAGCACTTGAACTGATATTGAACTGAGGGTTAAGGAGCCGAAATATGCTCGGCGCAAATATTATCGGAAATGTTTTAGTAGTTAACACTACTGATAGGCTCTATTGGTTGTTAATCAGTTTGATATTAAGAGTAGAGTTTTCTTAAAGGACAATCTTTAACTCAGTCTTAAGCCGGCTGTTTTAAGTAAACTGAATTGGACATTTGAGAAATGCTGCTTGTGATACAAATCGTCATTACCGAAACACATTAACTTGTGAAACTAATAGCATGTTAGGACATTGATTAAATATAATCAAACAAAGAGGTTATATCCGGCCATCCTCTGAGAGTATGTATAGTCCACTGAACCACAATATAAAAAAAAATTCCCATTTCAAACTCCCATAACCAGTGGCCGATGGTAGATTTCGGGAGAGAGAGAGAGCGCTTTAATCGAGCCCCCTTCTGACTTTTTTCCCTTCTCCCCTCCCTCTACGTCGAGGACGACGCCTAAGAATGAATTTGCAAAATTCACAATTGTCTAGATATCTGTACAGTACGACAGTGGCTCTAAATGTGCCCAAGCTAAATATGCAAAGACAACGTTCAATTCTAATTAGAAAAACGAAAAATCATCCGTTGGACATGTCGTTCGCGTTCCTCCGACTACATAGAACTTGGTAATTTCAGGTTGTTGTTGCGCAGAGGACGACAAAGAAATGTACAAAGACTTATATCGCACGGGCACAGCTATTGTTTCTCGTTTTGTGGCGTTGCCCGGCGTTGCCGCTGCTGTCGTGGTTTGCTTGAGCTCCGTAAAGAAAGGGATTGACCTTCCCCGATAACAAAAAACCCCTAGTGCTCAGTCATGCAGTACCAAACAATAAGATGGTCCGAAGGAACGCTCATCTGATAACACCTAGAACTAAGTAATTTTACCCGACGGGAAAATTGTTTCCCTTAAAGATAAAGAAAAGCCCGCAAATATATGCCTAAATCTTCCCAGAGGAGATTCAGTTTAATAAGCATAACTTTCTATCCATTGCAAATTCCTGTTAGGGACTATGTATCACAGACATGATATCTGCATACGGCTTCAGCTGTGTGAGCGAAAACAGTTCTTACGTAATTCTTTAACAAGCAACTGAGTTACAAGCCAATATACTGCATATACTGTACGCACAACCTCACTATCTCAAAAATGGTCATCTTGAACTCTCCGGCCGCATCTCCTCGAACTCAACTCGTCTTCCCTTGAACATACTTTGCAGTCACTTACCATCGGCTATCTCGATCTCTCGTTATCTCCAAATTTTTATCGTTCCTTTGACAGTTCGAGATAGCGAGATTTGACGTAATATATCAAACACGAGGGACAGTGTTTCATCCAAAAATCCGAGAAGAGAGCTGTTAGGATAGTCGATGAAACACTGTCTCGCGTGTTTGATATCTCTTCTCAATCGAAACAAAAGCTAAGGAGTAAACGGAGAAGTAAAATCGTCAAAATCTATGCTTATTAAGATCGGGTATCCAAACCTCCTTCACGGTTGCGATTTTCTTTGTTTTAACTTAATGAGTTATTAGTCAGTTTGAGAAACGTAGTAGAAACACCCTGTCTATGGTTATCATTCTTTAGCTGAGTGTATGTCACTTGATTTTGTTTTTGTCATTAAACATTTTAGGCAAATGAAGCAATCCTGGCAGAGAATGTTCGTCTTCGCAAGGACTTGCAAGACGCTACTCGCAAGTTAGGCTTGTTACAAAATCATCTGAATTCTTTGAGACAAAACACTGTGACTTTTATCTTGGATCAGATGGACGCCTTACATATACAGAAGGATACGGAGGTTTAGCACACACTGAAAAAGGAAAATTCTTGTTTTAAACGCCCCGAAACGCATTCGGAAATATTTTTTTGTACTGTAAGGAACTTGTGATGTTTTTCATTTACAAACATTACCAAACATTTCACAGATTCAACCTAAAATGTAACACAGCTAAGACATCTCGATATAGATTTTTACAGATGATTTTAACTACGACAGTTATCACGATGTCATCTCAACAACAATTCAGGTTTTTTTAAGTTTTAATCGTGTAGCTTCGTTAAGCCGTGTTCTGGTTAACTTAACTGAGGACACGCGCACAGAACTGACGGTTCTATTTTCGTTCTGTTATGTTTTATGTGTTCGGTGTTTCGTATTTAAAATAACATATTGATTAACATGCAAGTGTAATATAATTCAGGTGACTCTGTGTAAATTATGCTTAGTGAGGGTCAACACAGTAGAATAATTTATTGTTATCTTTAAATTG
>OFHQ01000013.1_pt1 | contig 16444 bp, 9 predicted proteins | sample 1521071 | NCBI WGS metagenome assembly OFHQ01 (sample SAMN04272335, study PRJEB24112) | coral metagenome | biome: Coral reef; feature: Shallow seawater; material: Coral tissue | host: Coral | place: China: South China Sea | collected 2014 | reverse complement strand
GCGTGGTTCGAAACATTTAAAGGAAACGTGAATCGAACAAACACGGTAAACTTTGTTGCCCACTGGACTTCAGGAGCCAAAATAAAGGAGGTTTTGAGATTTCCTTAGCAACAGTTTTCTAGTTAAGTTCCTCCCCCCTTATAATAATGAAGGGTTAGTTTATAGTGGCGCAAGCGCAAAAACGATTCTCTGCGGTCGCGTGAATTTTCATTTCTTCGTCATAAGACATGGCAAATGTTTAGAGTAATTTGAATTCGGATTGCGTATATTTTACGGTGTAATTGGGACAGCGTGGAAGGAAAAAGTTTTGCTTTCTTTGCGGTTACAGACGGGCTCCTGTTACGGACTAGGGCTATTTTCTCCCCTAAGTGCATGTGGTAATGGAGTCTTGTTTAAAAACGCTGTACTCTTCATTCATCAGGGCCGGGTTGTTCAAAGTCTGATTAAGCTAACCCAGGGTTAGCGAGAATATTGATTTCAGTTTTGTAACGTTTTGGTGAAGTGTTCTCTTTATGTTGTTTGCCCTTCAGTTTTGTACTGCAGTAATCCGTCTCAAACTACACCAAACGTTAGAGGTGAAAAACTATTTTAAACAAGAAAATATAATGCTTCAGTTAACGTTTAATTCTCGCCTGTTAACGTTAACCAACTTTCCCGGCAACAACCCGGTCCAGTACGGTAATATTTCAATTTCGATTACATAACTCTTTCCTTACTGACTGTTTCTTAACAAAAGCCCTGCCTTGGTTGTACGTCGTTGATTTCTTGCTCGTAGCTGTTCTGGCATAATTCAATTTTAGGTATACTTTGTATGGGAAATCACCGTGCCATGCACAGTTTGGTGTTGGTTTTAAGTCGGTATAAGAAAAAACACCAAAGCAAATATTTCGAGTACTTAATAAGGGTACATTGAGTATGATCACTGAGAAAATTGTCTTGTTTTGGAGTGCCACCTTAACAAGCTCTGAAAAACGTAGGAACAAGGAATACAGAATCATAAATAATGACATCAGTCGATCCGATGGACGTTACACAAATTCCCTTGAGTGAAAAAAATTGTTTTAGAGCCAAAGGAATTTGTCAAGGTTGTGTTCTTGGGTTGCAGTGAATATCGGTGTGCGATAAATCTCCTGAGTTTGATAATCCAATATGCCGCCGGTTTCTGTGTTACAAAGCCAGTACAAATCTGGTACTCGACATCTCTTCTTAACTGCGATAAGACCCTTAGTCTTTTAACTTCTAAATGAGACGATTACAATGTGTTTGAGACAATCAAAGTCACGGAAACGACTTTCGTTTGACTCAAACTGCTTGAACTTGTAGATCTAGTTGTACTGAGTCGTGAAGGTGTTACTGCTGATAAACTCATGAGGCCTTAACACTAAAGAGAATTAAGATGAGAGGGTAAAGTTCTTTTTCTTTCCTCTTGTTTTCACTGGTCTCTGGTTCTAATGAGTTCTCTGAGCATTGCGCATGACTCTGTCTGACGTTCAAGCTGCTGTAACACTTGCTTTGCTGCTGCAAAATACTTACTTTATGCTGGTAACTTGAGTTAGGAAATATTTTTTTTATTTAATAAGCCGTCTTTGCATTACGCAACGGCCTGATCTACCAAGCCACAAGGGCACGTCTTCTGAAAGTCCTGCATGTTCCTTGATCAAGTTTCATACCAAGGAACATTCTGTAAACTTAAATCGCTGAAAAAATTTTAAGAACTTGAAAATCCGGAAGGATCGAAAACTGCAGTACACAAATAGGTAACGTGATAAAATAAATCCTTTATATCAACTAATTAAGACGTGCCATGAAAACGTCTGTGGAGTATTTATAAAAAAAGACAGAAATCGGTTATTTCTGGCCGTATGTCGTCGGGTTAAGGAAATTGTCCAAGCCTTATTTATTTCCTATGAACGCTTGTTTTATCGGATCGATGTTTTATGCCACTTATCTCCTCGTCGATACGCTTCCACCCTTTGTTGATATGAGTAAAAATAAAATGCCTAGTTGCATATTGGCTTTGCAAAGATTATGCCTTCAATCTGTATGATCCTGTACCGATCGCTTGTAATTTTGCTCTGCAGACCTCATGTATCTCGTACTAGCGTTTTGCCCAGTTGTCCTAACCTTATTTCTTCTGTAATCCAATTTGTTTTTCCTTCAACGGGTTCTTCTGAGCTACATGATGTTAAACAACAGTTTTAGACAATCCCTAGTCATGAGGTTACAATAGATCACTGTAGTATTTTTCAGTCTGGCAAGTTTCAGTTTCATGGACACAAATTATAAATCGACCTCTACTGATCCTCAAAAGGGGTATCGAATAGTCTTTGCGAGCATATGTGAGCATGCAAGCAGTGAGTTTATTTTTGCGAGCACGAGCAGTGCCAATTTTGTCATGCGAACAGCGAGCACTTAAGAAGTTACAAACGGCGAGCAACGAGTAAATTTTCCGCCACCTGGAATCCCTCTTTTATTGAAACGTTGTTTTGTGTCAAAACACCTCCAAAACAGGACAACAGGCGCAAAGCTAGGCAACCATTCCCAGCAGCCAATTATGTTTGATATGCCGTTTGATACCGCAAAATTACTTAACTTCACGACAGTCAGTGCGTGGACGCTAAACGGGATCTGAAGCTTTCTAAAGCCCTGTTTACAAGCAAGTAGGTTCCCCCTCAAGAGGGTTTAAGATAGGCCGCCTTTACAAGCGAAATGTCCCATGTAGGGATACCCTACTACCTGGGACTGAATTCTGGCCGGTTAGTTTCAATAAACGTCAACTAAACGAGGAAACATTTTTCCAGAATTATTCATGGCACGCGCATGTTCGCCAATGCCCCAGTTTACCATACGGGAAACATTGTTTCCAATGTCAGTTTTCAGTCCAAGATGGAAATTATGCTTACGCTATACGGCAGGGAAATTTAGCGAAAATCCAAGAATGCGAGTAGTTGCAAAAATTTTGCAAGCACGAGCAAGCGAGCACTCATCTAATATTTGCAAGCAATTCGAGCAAAGGCCGAACAAATTTTGCCAGCACTTTCAAACTGATTGGGACCATTCGATACCCCTATTAAGTCTATTAAGAGTGTTACCACTCTAGAGTAAAAGGTTAAATAAGAATAGAAGGTTAAATAAGGAAACATATTGAAAACAAGCCCAAGACACTTCTACTCTTAAACGTAAGAAACTGAGACAGGCAAATTGGCAGGTTGGTTTAATGATGCCCTCCAATATAGCTCAACGTCTATTTGGTTCTTCATCGTGCACGAGTCTTTCAATAGAAAATTAGGATTCTTTCGCTGGGTTAGTGAATACGCACCTGGCATTTGTGCTCTGCGTTGTTCACAAAACAGGTGTCACTACTTTTGATTCACAAGAAAAGGAATATTTCACTGGATATTCGTATGACTAGCCTGTAAAAATATGACATCTAGAAACATATCTACAGTTGTATTTTCTTATTGAAGGTGAACTACAAAAGCACGAAGTGGTTCTATTAGTGACGAAGGCTTACAAAACCATATCTCTCATTTCGACTTTCAGTTTGCGGTAAAGCGGTGAAAGTTATTGAAATGAGTATGAAAACACATGAGAATCGGCTTTGATAAAATTTCCACGCCGGTACAGAAAGCCAACATTTTGTCCTTTTTTCCCCGATTTTCCGGCTTGTTCCTCCATTAGAGGAAGCCATTACCTATAGCCTGGGTGCCCTGTGCCTGTGCCCAAAGTGAAAATAAAATTTGCATGTTATCTGGTCGGGCGTTTAGTGTATCACGCAGAAGCAATTATTATTTTACGCTCCCCGCGGCTCTGAAATAACGACTCATCCAAACTGTCATCCCAGTTGATTCATAAAAGCCCCCCATGTTTGCTGAATCAAGTTCTGTCGCATTTGGTCGCCTGAATTTAATTTGGTTGTGTACACACAGTGGCATTCCTTCGCAGCTCAGCTTCGCGGAGACGCAAAATAATTGGCAACGAGATTGCTGGCATTAATTCAACGTCACGAACCCCTAAGCAGGTGTTTGTTTTGAAGGAAAATAGACCTATGGACAAAGCAGGAAACCCCTAACAAAGACACGGACACTCTTCTTGAGCCATAATTACATTTTGGCACTTTCGGTTCCTTTTGAAGTGCAAAGGACTTGGTTTCTCGGCAGTTTTAGAAAAGAGATCGACCCGGGTAAAGCAAAATCTGTTTAAGAAGTCCACGATCACCTTGAGAAAATTGCATTAGGCTCTAACCTGATCGAAAGTAAATATTTCGAAGAACGTACTGGAAAAAGGCGAGAAAGCTGACGACCGGAAACTATATTGTTTATGGAGATGCAAATGCGTGTATTGTTCTTTTTTGCTTGTGAAAGTAAAGCAATATCGTTTTCTTTGGCTGTTCGAAAACGTAGGTAAATAACTAGACATTTTCTAAACAAAATTCCCTTCTCTCTTCCCCAAGTCAAGGAGAGGAGGTTTGTAAAGGCTTAGTTGCTTTCCCAAATGCTAGCCTTGAAGCAGATTTCGAGGCATCTAATATTCATACACCCCTCCAGGCCAATACGCTAGTTTCAAGTGTTGGGTTACCGGACTTGAAATGACGGTCTGTTCTCATCTGCATGCGCCTGCTTTGAAAGCGCTCCACCAGATGATTAAATCTATTGAAAGTTGACATATTGGATTTTTTTAATTTCGCAGTCGCTTTTCTCGAGTGCTTGCTGGTTTCTCGACAGACGCAGTTGTCAGCTTAAATCCCATCACACAAATCGGAAACTGGCATCGGAAGTGAAGGGTTTTGATGGCATAGTGGTTGATGTTCATTAAGGGTGACTGGAACCCCCCCAAACGTGGGTCATCAATTACATCCATATCAAGTGTCTTATGGGCTAGATCCAGTGCTGTAGTTTCTCTTAACGCACGTACAAAGCAAAGAAAGAAATACAAACATCCAACCTCCTGTCGCCATCAAACTTGATCGCAAAATTAATGCAAGAAAAATGTTTTCAAACAGTTGACAGCTGAAAGGAAAACGCGTCGTAAACTGACAACCCTAATAAGGAACGCAAAACTCGACGAAAACTGGAACAAGACTCAACTATAAAACCAGCTCACAGGCAAGGCACCGTGCATAAACCTCTCTGGATTTTTAAGCAATTTGCAGAATTTGTTTAGTATGTTCATTATGTTAATGCAAAGACACACGAGCAAACCCTTTGTCTGCAGCCTTTGTTCTGACCAGAATAAAACCGGAAGTCACATTGAGAGAGACTGTCTTCAGCAAGCAATATGGCGTTTTAATAAACAGATAAACAGACTGCACTTCGAACGTTGAAAATTTCGCAATCGGTATTAGCTACACATCATTGGAAGGCTTAGAGTAATCCTAAGATACACGGGTTATCGAGAAATTGACTGTTTTTCCTTGCCACGCAATACGCGAACGAGGAAAACGTAAATATCTATGTAGCAAATCCAGCGAAGGGGCGTGTTAGTGACGTCACAAATCACAATAACACAGATATGGCTTTAGTTCGTGGGCGGTGAATTGCATAAGCTCGTTTTGTGGCTCAAGGCAGTCGTTTGCATTGTCAACTCATTCGAGTGCTCCACGCGTGTCCTACAACGTTGTCATCGATCGCTCGCAAGCCGTGAGCCGTTACGAGCAGAGTTTAAAAATTCTGCTTACCCACGCGGGCCGAGCCGAATTGTAACACGAGTTGGTATTATCTGCTGACTGAATGGATAAGTTTACTGGCCAATGTCTCGATCAGTAAGAATCCGTACCTTACTGGTGGAAAAATTCCTTCATTTCCTGCGCGTGCTAGCAGTACGTTGGCAACACGGAACTTTCGTTCGATTTCTTTGGGCATTCGAGAACATTCAATCGTACAAGTTTTCATTTAGGCGACTTTATCTTTTCTGTCTTCTGTGTAGGTGAGAAAAAATTGTATATTATTTTTCTGCAGGAACTCCAGCTGTATGGCCTTCACCTCTAGCATTCTGATACTATATATAAACTGTATTTTGATTAACGTAATGTTAATTGATGAAAGCTTTATTCATGTTCATTTAGTCCCAAGGGTTTTCATTTGCTCAACGTGCTTTGGGTTTAATTTTTCAGGTCGCCTGTCGTTCTTTCGCTCGCTGTGGCCATATGATGGCGCTCGGAATTCATTCGCTGGATGTGGGTGACTCCGAGGACGCCTGATCCCGGCGAAATTAATCCAAATTGTTTTACGAGACGTCCATGTGAATGGGGATCAATGTTTGATGGCGGTGGAGACAGCGGTCACTCTTCACGAGAACCCACTGGAAAAGATAATTGTTTGGGAGAAAAGGAGCGTAGAAAACGACTCAAAACATCGCATACGACCACAGAGTACTATTAGTAAAATTGACACGATAGCGAAGAAGGATGAATATCACTCCGATTACTGTGTTATCGCGGCCGCTACGAAGCGGACGACGTCTACTACACCTCGCCAACCCATCTTAGTCGCGGATCGTGACAATCGGCTCCGTTTATCGACATCCGCTACTAACAGGACGTTCAACGCATTTGTTAGGAGGCACACGGGAGGAACTTTACGCGCTCCACCGTCACAAGTTGTAACTTCACAACCGAGACCCATAGGGCCGGCAACACCAGTGCAATCGCGACCGACGTGTCGCAGTAATGTACTCCAATGCAAACATCGTGAGGATGACGATATCAAGTTGTTTTGCTGTAATCGGGACGTGGACATGTTAATCGACTACGCAAGTTGTATGTGCGGGGTCAAAGCAGTGTTGTATCACTGCTCAAAGGATTCCTTCGATGAAGGCAGTGCGGCACAACACCCGTGCTCCTGCGGTCCCCCTCGGAAATCTTGCATCGGCAGATGGGGGTGTTTAGCGGCTTGTTCATTCTTTCTACCTTGTCTCCTTTGCTATGTACCTCTCAAAGGATGTTCTGAAGTATGTGTATGTTACAAAAGACAGAAAATTGCGAGTAGGCAGCGTCAAAGAAGACCCAAAGATCCTTTCTGAAGTGTCAATAACAATGAGGGGCCAGGGTTAATTTATAATTTAGCTAAGCGGGTTCGTATCGAGCTCTCAAATTGAAAATTTGTCTATCAAATACATATGCCTTATTTATACCTTCCTTGTAAATATCAAATTTGTTTAAAGAAGGCCTTCTGTTTTATCACTGTGATAGTCAGCGCATAATTATGCGAAGCAGCTCTCTGGGGAAAAATTAAATTCTTTTACCTTCTGTTGTGAATAATATTGGCTAAGTAGCCGACTTGATAGCGCTTGATAGTAAAGTTAGAACAGCGTTTTCCTTGAGGCCATTTTGTGGCATTTCTGTGCAATTGTTTCCCCATATGGATTCTTCGACACTATTTCCACAGACTTAAAAATTGTGTACATGAATTTTCTCAGAGATAAACAATTAAAAATTCTTGTACAGTTTGCAGCCTTTGATCGTTAGCGTATGCACATCTGTACTGTTACTCAACTCGCGTTCCGGAGTTTGTATCTTTCAAAACAAATTGTGAACGCAACACAACGATATTCTTTAAGCGTCGAATGCACGGTTTATAAGTGATAAGCTCGAATTCACAGTGCTTGTGGTATCGGGTTCATCGGCGCTAAGCTACAAGTAGTAATATCAATATTTAAGGACTGAACAATCCTTCGTATCGCTGCACAGCATGGTTAAATTTCGGAAAGAATCCCTCTTGTTTTGACGGGCACGGGGTGACTCGGGTCAATTTTTTTCGCTCAAATATTTCCTATTTAGAATATTGATGCGCTTCTTTTACATATTGAGCTCTAAGGAGATGTGATCTTTGTCTCATCCGGACCGAGCCCTTTATCATGTTCCTGTTGCTGATTTTTTCTGTAGAATGTATGTGGCTTTAGATTGCTGCCCTGTGGTTCGGCAACAAAGAGATTCTTCGCGAAATCCGCAAACGTTTTCGCTTGGGAAACACAGCCAGGTTTCTTCTAATACTTTAATTAGATGATGGATGTTTAATTCTGTTGATTTGCCCAATGCGAGGTGCTTTTCGCAGTGTTGCTAATTCCACACGAAGTGCGAATGTTTGTTGTTGGTGGTGTGTTACCCTTTTATTTCTCAAAGAGCTCGATAAGATTTGTAACTTTGGCTGAATTATTTTGGAACAAAAGTTTACATTGCCTAGGCCTTTTCTACTGGGGCGGCTGGTGTCTAAACAAATTCCTGACTTATAAACCGATTAATTGAGGTTGAAATTTCTATCACAACTGTCAGATTCCAGCCACCAAGCAAGAGCTATCATATGATGGCTAGTGCTGCATTCATTATGCCGCGGAGAACGTATGTACGCTCGCACTTTGTTACGTTAGTTAGAACTTGCTACTTAAAGTTATCGTGTTTTGCGGTTTTTGAGAAATCCATATTCATGACACGAGTTCACGATACCCTAAACTTCATAAAGGTCAAACATGCTGATTGATGTACCTAATTACCTTTTGCCTCTACCAAGTTCGGGTAAAAGACGACTTTAGAAGACTACACATAGAACAATCAACGGGCGAAGTTTTTTCGGTACCAATTTTTTCAAAAGTGGATCATGGTGTTGCCAAGGTCGATATTTAGTGAATTTTTCTCTAAATTCCTCTCGACTCATTTGCGTACATTTGTTTGGTCATCTTGGGTTTGGTAGACATGTGAACTCTTTCAGTCTTGTCAGAATTTGCATCGGAATTTTTATGCTTCAAACAGAACATGTTGACGGTGAAAGCAGTCTGTGTGCATAAATTTTTCGTGAGCTAGCAAAGGAATTCGATCAAGCATCTTCAAAGGATCTGGCTGTTTTCCGGTTTACCCGTGATTTCTAGGTGTTATTTGTAACAAAAACAAATGAAAAATCGAATCTTGATCTCTCGTTTTTTTGATTGCGTCTGTTAGTTTGACATCGCTAATGAAGGCGGACAATTACACGGACGAGGATTTCAACATGAGTTTGTAAATAGACTAAAAAAAGAAAAAAGTTCAAAAAAAAGATTTCAACACAATGGTTTGGCGTGATCAGATGCAGAAAGCACGTGCGAGTGTAGACATCGAATTATTTGAACATTGAAAATTTTCTTGGAGCCAAGAACCGTTTGAAATGAATGTAAAGGTTTTTGTGAGAAACGATGTGAAGGGTCACGTTTCAATGGACAAAATTTACTCTATCAGCAAGCAAAAAAGAAAAAAAAACATGATAAGAATAACATCAGGCGATGTTCGCTCCAATAATTACACTTCCCGTTATATTGACAAGGCGGCGTGAGAAAAGTTGATGGACAATGACGTGTTGGCGAGTCACTTTTCCGTTTAATAAACCATTAACAGGAAATGGTTCATTACAAGTTACCCGCAAGACAAGCCATTAAGGCAGGACTTTTCACTCTCAAAGGAAGTTTTGTTATATTGAGGCTAAAGGGCGGACTGAAGTCCCTGGCAACTGCTGGGAAACGCAAGTTATCAGTTTTTCGATGTGACATTCTGCGTTTTAGAGTTGAAAATAAAGTGTCCAGGACTTCGTTAAAAATAATATTTAAAAAAAAAACTTCATTGTCATTTTCCTACTAATTTCAATTTAGCCTACGAGAAGTTCTTGTGTCCTGTTTTAGAGTATCAGACATCATTGCAAGCCGCAGAATGATCCGATATGAGCCACAATCTCTAGAATATTGATAATGCCATCATTTCTTGTTCTCGAGTTACTGATTTTTCACTCTTTTTCAGATTGTCTGATAAAGTAGGAAATCGTACTTAAGAAATCGCGCAACGTTTCCATTCCGCAGGTTAGCATGTCAGTTCGCTTTCATAACAAGCGTGTCACGTTCCATATACTGAGAATTCAATGGTTTTCCAGTACTGAATAAGCTTTTGTTGCAGCACCGATTATTCAAGGAGCACATCTTTTTGAAAGAATGGTAAAGTCAATGTCAGAAAGCGAAGCGGACAATCGCAGCATTGTTTCGCTCCGCGTTGCGGTCGAGCATAAAGCTCTAAAAGTTCCCTATCTCTTGCAAAATTACTGTAAATAGTCTGAGAGATAGGAAGTTCGTTATCTAATGAAATTAACGTGACTCCCTATAAGCTTCCTGCTGCATATTTCTGTGGGCTGACATCTAACCTTAGTCCTTCATTGCAGTCGAACTATGAGCAGAAATAATTTCCTGTCCGGTTGTGTAATAGCCAGAAATTCAAAAAAGACAAATGGAAAAACTAAAAACAATAATAATACAGCAAACAATAGGATCACACAACAGCCTTAGCTTAGAAAGAGGAACACACAAAAAAAGGTCAAAACAGACCTTTGTTGAAATCTGTAGCACTTGTACGTATTTAAAATTTTTCCTGCAAAAACATTGGCGAGCTTTGAATCCCCATATTTGTCTTTCCTTCGCTTGACAATCAAGTCATACTAGCGAGCCAAACAAAGAGGCCATAGTTTTATTTGCTCTCTGCTTTTCTTTACCAGCTTTCAAGCACGCGATATATTTATGGCGGTGAAATCAAAGCAACGGAAATAAGGTTATGAAAATCATTGACCCGGATATACCACTGTCAGATAAGAATTTAGATTTCAAGTAGTGCCAGATTTTTGGCACAAAATTTAAGTTGCAGTCTTTCTCATAATTAAGTGCCTTTTATAGAATTACTACGCGATATCTCTTCGTCACTTGAAGGCAATCTCCCTTACGTAATGCATTTACTCCATGTGTATCACAAAACAAGGCCTCATAACAGCTCCGAGCAGCAGCCTGGATCACAGGTTTAAGATAGGGAGAAAATGTAGCTTCGTCAGCACAGAATTGAAAGAAGTCTGTTCATAATCAGCTAAGCTTAGGGCAAGCTAATCACAGCAGCTCCAAAGCTGAATTGCGAACACAACCTTACTCTAAAGACATCAATAACCTTAATGTCCTTAATGATCATTAGAAGCTCTGGCAAACTTATCATTTACAGCATTTTACCATTTTACTCATTTACTTTGTAAAAAGAAAAAAAGGCATCTTCCTAGCTTCTTTATAGTTTCAGAATCTGCTGATTTTAATGCATTATGACAGCCTTGTTAACAGGCGTTGTTTTCTGCCTGTGTGTAAGTAGCATCGTGAGTTTCCATGTGTGGTATCATATTGCATCGCTACCTCCCCACGACTAACGGTCAATGAGGTGAATTATCTACCCAGGGTGGCCGTTTTGAGGGGTCCAACGTCTTGCACGTGACTTTCTAAAAAGCGTATACTCAGCGTGTTCGGAAATGCCTCCTCATAATCTTTTCCATAGTCATGTCGAGACGTCACGTGACATACTCTCTAAACAGGGAACACGGAGCTGTAGATTGAAGGTTGACCAAAATGGTGTAAAACGTCACAAAGATGTGGCGGGTCTAATGAAGATGAATGAGTCGCATAGTTACGGCTTTTCCTTGAATTCGGTGCATAGACAGCTTAACAGAGACATTTGGCTTACTTGTACGAACGGGAAAGTTTCTGCAGGCTGTTAATGGTGGTGTTTGTTTTTATATCAGAGAAGCAATACTAACATTGTGTTTGATGTTTGCAATTGTTTTTTTTATATATAATTTTTTATTGAAGCGCAAAGTTGACAAGAGATTAAGTTGTTAATTTGGGTGGTGTTTTCTTAGCACGAAAATCCGGAAACTCGAGAAAAGGATTTACTGAGGTATTCGAATATTAGAGAAACCGCGAGGGAAGACCGGAATTGAAGGATAACAACAACTCAAGATGGTGATGGAGAAAAAAAAACCTTTGACGCTGTACAGTATGCAGACTTCGGACAAGCACTTTACTAACACTTTGGACACAATAACCGTCTGCTACCATCAATTAAACACTTTGTGCAGTGAGTACAAGCGAGAACTTTATGAAAAAATTCCATCCATTCGCACGCTCCAAAAATTAATGTTGTTGTAGATAGCGCGAAAACTATATCTGATATTATCTGCGTTAAAATTCTTTCCTTCCAGATAAAATATCTGTCGAATTAACTTCTGCAATTAATATTTATCTACAGGAAGATTGGAACTGAGACGTTCCTTTCTTCTAGAATATCACTACTTTTGTTTCCTGTTTACCAATTTATCTACGTTTTGCTGTGACGTCTAGCACCCTAACTCATCCCAGATGGGCAAAATGGCAAAAAAGTAAAATTAGCTGTTCTTTGGATCGCTAACTGTAAAAAGGTCATACCTCCGTCGTTAAAGGAGCATTGTCACGCTATGGGCTCCTGACTTGATAAATAGCCAGGTGTCTTCGCATCAATTGAATTCCAAAACTAATGATGTAGTTTTGTTATTGAAGACTATTTGAAGATACTGAAGCTGTTTCTTGTCGCCTGCCGCTACGTATGTCATGGATGGAAATGGATTGAAACTTTAAATAATTGGCCAATTTTTTTTTCAAGTTTTGATGCTACGTGTTCCAAAAATCCTCAAAAAATGTATTATTGTTAGCCCTCTCTGATAAGCCTCATTTGATATTTTCGTTGTAGCTTTAAAGGAGCATTTTGTTTATGATTAAAGCCTCAAAGTAATGAGTTTAGCACAGAATTGACCTAAAACAGCAAAATTCTCGTGACGCTGTTCCTTTATATTTAATGACAATTCTATTGAAGTTTTAAGAAGTAACTGTTTTCACGGGATTTCTGGTTGTCACTCGCTAAGCGACCTAAAACATCGCGCGTGAAAACACGGCCATTGATTTTATTTCGTTTCCTACAAAAAAAAAACAACAAAACAAAAGGGTCTTCGTTTTCGTACGTATTCGGTCTTTGAGTCTTCGTTTTCGGGATCTTCGTTTTTGAAACTACAGAAATATCTGAGCTTGAAATTACTGTACAGTTGGCATGTGCTTCACAAAGTAGAAAATTTACGCTTACAATTAGAGATATTTATCGGATTGAGGCAAAAAGCTTCTTGTAGAGATGTAAGCGTAAATTTTCTTAGTATCAAGCACGTGCCAAGTTTATAATATGCCCGAGATAAGATATTTCGTCATTTTACAAACGAACATAATTTTTGGAATCGCTGAAGATTTCTCGAGAAAGATCAGATGCTATCAAGAAGGTTGAAAGAATCTTTCAGTGGAAATTCTGTGTAAATTTCTGACTGCCGGGCATTTGGTCCATTTCAGTAAGACCTTGCCCGGCGGGCACAGACGCAGCGATTTACTTCACCTTATCGATGATTTTGTCAAGCGTTCAACTGTGATAAATTTCCAAGCGCCGCAACGAATCAATTTATATATATATTCCTGCCATCAAAATAGATTTTCACCCTTATATCACTTAAGGCGCGTGAAATTAATAAGCAATAGTGTACATTTGGCGCAAAAATAATCTCGGATATTCATCCGCAGACATTTAATAACTTTTTGAGAGCGAAGCTAGCTTGAGTTGAGGAAAACTGAGGGCTTCGAGGTCTTCGAGGAACAGGATAATTTGGTTATATCAACTGAGTTGATAATGCGAATTGGCCACCGTAAAGAGATTCGACCTCGAGGAACAGATGATGTCAAAGGACAAGTTTCCGATCATATCAGTTGAAAATCAAATGTTAGCTAAATTTTGTGTCCATTATCGAATATCCTTGAGATATTTTTCGCTACATGCGGGGTAAAACGTTTGCGTACGGGTTACCGTCACAAATGTTTTCTTGTACGGCTTTACAATGGACGCTTTGAATAAGGCCTCGATCTTTCTTCAAAGCGCTCGAACTGAAGGGAGCGCAATGGGTAAAACCAAATATGGATTGATTTTAAAATTCTCAACATGCTAAGGGTTTTCAACAAAAATGACAAGCGGTATCTACTTGTTGATTTGTTAACTAGGTTAGAGGAAGAAGTCCAGTTTTGACATCGCAGAATATTGGAAACTTGTTCAACAATGGATTCAGCCAAAGGTAAGTTATGTTAGGTATTTCATCCCCTGCAGCGAGGGAGCGTTGCATGACATCTCAAAAAACGGCTGCGGAGGAGACTATTAGAAAACATGCTTGTGGGACCGCAGGAGGAAAGACAGACCACAAGTAGTCTAATTCTATCGTGACTCTTGGTGGGCATTCCTTTTCGCAGAAACCTTTTCTTCTTTTGCTGCCGATTGTGATGATTGAAACAAAATCATCTGACAGAAAATTCTCACTACCCTCTCCACACACAAGTGTTAAATCCAGATTATGGATAGAACTAGAATGCCTAAAACTTGATTATCTGTCTTCTTAATCAGTGTCACTCTTTTGACTCGATCTGTTTTCAGGGCACACAGACTTTATTGGTTACTTTGCTCAAGTAATTTTTGTACACAGAGTTAAATGTGCCCCGACCCCTGACACAAACCATAAAATATAAAGGAACATCCAATTTCGGCTCAAACTACACTTGTAACAGATTTATGCAAGAGGGAATAAATTTCAAAATAGATAAAAATAAACCCAAATAAGGTGCTGTATATATTCATTACAGTTTGTGTAACAAGTGTTTCTTGTGTATTTTTTGAACAGGCAGTTCGTTAATGGGAAAATTCCTTGGAAAACCAGACCTGGAAAGTTTCCCAAATGCCGCCAAAAAAGGACTCAAAATATTTAGCAACCAGCAAATTAATGCAGTCAGTGGCTACGAACGTCTGTACAGACTTTTTTGGAACAGAAAAGCTGAAGAACTCTGTCGCAACCCCAGCTTTGCCAAATGGTCCAAGACAGCAATAACTGGGGTAATCGCAACAGAGTGGTCACTAAAGAAAACTGCCCTCCTGTCAAATCACGCCACGCGTCTGATGGATTATGAGTCATCAACAAGCGACACCAACCGCAAGAGAAAACAAAAAGCGGACACAGTCTATCAGGGCTCCTTGAGCATGCTCAACGAGCACAAAAATCTTCTTCGCCTGGACGAGGAGCTCAGAAACTTAAAGAGGCCCGACAATACAACAAGAAACAAAAAGAAGAAAATATCGGCTATGGAAGATGCCATGCAAGCAAAAATTAGTGAGCTAAAGAAACGCCAAGAAGCCCTAAGAAAGGGGCTAGAGAACATGGCCAAAGAAAAGCACGTACAAAACACTGACATAGTCAAAAACATGGATGTCAACACCACGCAGCTAGACTCTGCGAGTATCCAAGAGCTTATTAACACCATCATGCCACAGGATGACGTAGGGGAAGGCTGTAGTGGCTCTAAAGGTCCTGACGAAGGGGGAGACAGCGACAGTGAGCAGGAGGTCGCCCTTCCTGTTGATAGCGAAAGTGATCTCTCGGGTGAGGAAGGCTGCAGTGGCGCTAGAGGTGAGGACGAAGAGGCAGAAAGCGACAGGGCGCAGGAAGTCAACCTTAATGTTGATAGTGAGAGTGATTTCTCGGCTGAGGAAGGTTACAGTGGCAGTGGCGCTAAAGGTCAGGAGGACGAAGAGGCAGAAAGCGAGCAAGAGGACATCCGTCCTAGTGATGGCCACATTGTCCTCTCTGACCCATCTGAGGAAAGCAGTGGCAACGATTATCATGAATACAGCAGTGACGACGGGGACCACAGTCCAAGTGGAAAGCGCGCGAAAATGGACTAAAACAATGGAAACATTACGGGCTATATTGCGTTCACGTTTTGAGTAGTGTTTTTCATCTTATCGTTTTTTTATAAATGCGAAAGTTAAGTAATAGACTTCTTTCACAATATTTGAGACACAGCGTTTTTTTTTGGGCCAGATAGATTCGCCTGAGTATAGTGATAGAGCACGACCGTTGCAAGTCTCGAGGCCCTGGTTGGGCGTGATTAAGAGTAAGCAAACAGTGTAATTAAGTATTTTTTTGAAACAAAATTACATCGAGAGAATGTTTCTAGAAATAAAGTGAACTTTAAAACTCTCATGCAGTAGTTATCCGTTACATTTTCAATCAGTTTTGAGATTTCCGCTGACCAAACAGATCAATAGTTTACAACAAAACAACAGATGGGCCAAAAGTAGTTTTGTTTTATTTTCCAACTTTGAAAAAAAATTGATGCACGCTACAAAATGCAGACTCAAGTGATGTTTTGGCTTAAACAAATGATGCGCGGACGCTAAGCAGACACCTGTACGCATTGCGGACCTTTTATTTCAATTGACAATCGATACGATACGATTCGTCAACACTATTCTACTAGGCTGTTCTTATGTCAGTAACACTAGTTAAATGCTGGGATGGCTTTTGTCGCGTGAATATTACTACAGAAGAACGCAAACAGCGTTGGTATCGGTCATCCATCGCTAAATAATAGATAATCGGTTCTATCCTAGTGCTGGTAGACGAGTGGGAATCTCCGTACCCTAGGCCGTACTCGACTGCTAGGAGTCCTTACTAGGCCATACTCGACTGGTAGGAATCCTTACTAGGCCATACTCGACTGGTAGGAATCCTTACTAGGCCATACTCGACTG
>OFHQ01000011.1_pt1 | contig 17150 bp, 8 predicted proteins | sample 1521071 | NCBI WGS metagenome assembly OFHQ01 (sample SAMN04272335, study PRJEB24112) | coral metagenome | biome: Coral reef; feature: Shallow seawater; material: Coral tissue | host: Coral | place: China: South China Sea | collected 2014 | reverse complement strand
TGAACTCGTGCAGGTAAATCCCGATAATTCACTTGCTGAGTGCGTTAACCTGTAATTCGTCAACAAGCTATCGGCACTATCAGTAAAATTTGCTTCACAAAAATAATATGTCGATCTTAGTAATCTTCAATGTGCACTTGTTGTTACGGATAGACAAACTTTATAAGATAATTTATCTCTCATTATGCACTACAATCCATAGTGTTCAACTGATTGCTTTTGTAGCACAAGAGAGAACTTGAATCTTTATAATGCGTGCTTCCTCGACGGCCAAAACAATCGTGTCATAAAAAAATTATCATCCTAGTTAATCCAAGTAAAATAGAACTTTGCATTAACAATCTATCCAAATCCAAAAATACACCCAACATAGGTAATCATTGCAAAGCCTTTAATTAAGGCGTATTCCAGGTTTTCATAATAGTGTCTTTATATTTCAGTTATTCTGGCTTGAACAATATTCATTTCAAGTAGAATAAGTCCGGCGAAAACGGTTCATTGTCTTATCGTCACCTGTGACGTCATTTACGGTTGGCTGACTGTTGTGACAAACATCACCCACATACGTCACATCCACGTGTTTTCCTTTTTCTTTCCGGATGACAAACCTCACTTTCACGTTACACTCTGGTCGCTTGCATTCCGCTCCTCCTCTGAAGAACACCGCTGAGTGGATTTTCCGCGAGTTTTCTGATCTCACGTGATTATTCTTGAAGCGCAAACTGCACCATGGGTTACTTTCTTTAACTTTGCTGAGGAAGATTCGAGTCCAGTCCCCACTCAACAATCGGCCGCCGCTTGGAAATGTGTTGATTGGAATTCTCTTCCAGTCCTCTTTCGTCAACTTAAATCTTGCGGTTGTTCCATCGATGTTCTTTCGAAAGTACTTTTCGGGTTTTCCGTCTTCATCACCTCCATCTGATGAATCAGAATCATCCTGCAAAAAGTGAATGTGTTTATAGGATACAAATTATTGAGACACTCTAAAACCGGTTCGGGCTTGGTTAAAGATTTCCAATTGAAGAAAATTCATAGTGACAGCTCTGGAACAGCGTTTTTGACAGGCACTTACGTGACATTTGCATCCGCACAATTACGATTGGGTGATTAGAAGACGCAGTAGCTGCAGCGAATCTGTGTGACACAGGACTGTTCGCGCAATTAGATAGATAGTTGCCAAGAAATTAAACTAAGGCACTACTATTAGATTACATAATCAAAATCAGAAACTACACGAGGGCTCTAACGAAGATTTATCAACTGCGCTTGTTTTCCTGTCTAAAAAGAGACTAGAAGAAGAGCAGGAAATGGTAGTAAGTTTCCCAGAAATCCTGCAAGAAAATGTACGTCTATTTTACTTTTTACCAAGTTAGCGTCAGGAGCCCACTGACAAGTTTTGAGCTGTTACTATGTTTGTTTCTGTTTTAATCAAGTTATATGTTGTTATACCTCCCAACTCAAATACGTTATTGAATTGGAAGGGAGCGTGTCACGTGTCATAGGTTAAAACTCACTAACCCCCTAGGGAAATAAAAACTTGAACTTTGATAAGCACGTGATCAGGCCGTGCACCTTGAAACCGAGGCAAATCTGTTGCTTCAGCTGGCGTCAAGCAAATATTTTTTTCGCAGTTTTTTTTCTATTGTTGAGTTGAGGTGTAACAAAACACTCCAGGGAAAACAGTGGGTTTTGTTGAAGGTCGGAGGGAAACAAAACCCACTGTTTCCAGTGCTTATTATAAATTATGTCACTGCCAAAAGCCAGCTAAGTTGCCCATCAGGTATATGTCGGCCTTCAGATACACTCCACGAGGGATGGTTGAAGCACAGGTTATAAAATAAAGCCTTACCATGTCATCAAATTCCTGGTGCTGGAGATGATCTGCTCTGACGCCTTGGACTGATGATTCAACCTGTACGAGTTGAAAACAAAATCCGCCCAGTTTGTAGTCAGTTACTGCAGACTCTTCAAAATTCATTTCTTGATTACATGTAGTTAATCAATTATGAATGTACTCTCTGAAATCTAACAACTTTCCAAGACTGATATACTCTACAACCGGTCCACAACTGAACCAAAAACAATCGCCGGAAAGTTGAACGTCGGCTTCGTCACAAACATCCAAGCCGATGAGAACACTGACTTAGGACCTTGTGTTAGAAAGCGCAGAGGTTTGTTCCAACACTTCCATTGTTGAAAATCTCTAAAGTTTATCTGAATTATGGATCAAATCTAACTTTTCTTCAGAAAGTTAAAACAGTGTGTGGCGGTTAGGTTGGGAAATAAAGAAAAAATCTCTTAGAAGTTATTGCCTAAATTTGCCATTTAGGAAAATAAAAACTTCGAGAAAGTCTATGATGAGTCTAGACAAGAAGGGCTTTGTGGAGCTTCAACCTTAACAATAAAGAAGCTGGCATTTTTTTTCATGAAAAAAGGTGCAAGTTAATTTAACTGATTACCTTTCCAGTAAAATCCGAAATCAATCCATTCCAACTGGCCGGAACCATGATGACTGACGGGCGCTCATTTCTCAAACCAAAGGCGGGAATATGAGATAAAGCTGGAGTGGTTTGATGATGACACGAGCAACCACAAGAATGCTTTGGTTGAATTCCGATCTCATAGGTTGTCAACGCCCTATGGGTACCCTTGTAAGGATTCATTTGGTACAGTGGTGTTTTCTCTTGGCTCACCATGCTATAAGCTTGCACCTGTCCTTTAGGGTCCAACTGATCAGATGGCAGTGGGCCGTACGTATTCGATTGGTATGTAGGAAATCCCTCGGGGGCAACCGCCTGTTTGTTCGTTATTCCCTCGTAGGATTCAGAAGGGTAACCATATGTTCCACCGGTCCCCACTTGAGTATCCACCCCCCTGTCTTGCCTCCCCACGGAATAATAATATACTTCATGGCCACCGTTCTCATAAACTGGAACAGCCGTGTATACATTCAAGATCTGTCCGTCACTCATCTCAACAGCAGAACCACTCGCACGATAAGCCTGCTCTGCGGGCAGCTCTGCCTCCATGCCACCAATCGATTTCACATCGTAAGAATTCGTATCGTTTGTCGTCGTTCCTTCGTGAATAATCGTGTCGACATTGGTCGTCTTTTTGTACTGAGCCAAGCGATCAGTCGTCATGGCTACAGTATTATTGTTATCAGGGGGGACAACAGCATAATGTTCCATCTGTCCGTTCGATTGATTTCGAGGGTACATACTCTCTACTTCCCGACAGTCAACTTCATCAGAGACGATAGGTTCGAGTTTTGGGCAAACACTTGTAATGTCGTGCAGTGAATACATGATATGGACGCTTACTGATTTGTCTGCTCTCCTTGCCAAAGCCAATACAACAGGAAATCTCTAAAATTCTCGATGTTCCACTACTAAAGCATATCATAAGCTGTTCATGGACTTGCGACGGCAATCAGGCGGTGAACTAAAATGAAAAAATATATCCGAATACATAACTTATAGCATGCAAGATCATCGACTCATCCCTACTGGAATCAAATGTTTAGTTCCTGTAAATCCTTTAGCTGACAATTTTGTAACTAAACGCAATGAATTTTACCTCTCTCGTGGCTGTTATACATAAAAAGACGAAACAGCGACTTGACGTGAGAGAAAATTTCATTTTCGAATAACTCAATCTGATAATGGATATTAGAGGAAGATGCCGTCAATTTGCTAGAATCAAGAATTTTTCCGTTTCGTCTGAGCAAAGATCAAGGGACAAAACGGAAATTAAAGGGAACAAATTTTCTTTCGCGCAATATCTTTAACAATAAGGGTCATGTCACATTACTGACTGAAAGCGCCTTTTTCTGTTAATAATGCAGTTTCAAATTGTTTCTCAGGTGGTGTTTACATGATACCGGGGCGACTTTCATCCCGGCGCGAGTTCACACCAGTTCCCTCTTGTGGCTCTGTATTCGTTTACATGATACCACCACAAAATGTCATGCCGGCGCGACTTCACTCCGGTTCTTGTGCCGGAGCGAGATTTTCATCCCGGCACGAAAATTCATTTCGGTGTCACGCAAATGCGGTATGACTGTACGTTTCATATTCATTGGAAGTTTTATCAATTTTACGGCACTGTAAGTCTCGCACCCCAATAAACAGGGCTTTATGTAAACACAGAGCAACTTTTAATCTCGCCCCGGAATGAAAGTCGCGCCGGTATCATGTAAACACCCCCTTAGTCACACGAGAATAGTAATTATAAAAAGAACAAGACTATCTAGTTAATAACTACTTGATTCTCTTCGCTATTCCATAATGGGTAAAAAATCTGCTAAAATTAGTTTAGTTGAAAATAGGACAAATTGAAGGTCATGTTCATGGTTCCTTATCTCATCGGATATTCAGGATATGAACTTATTCTTTCGTCCTTCTTTAAAGAGTGCATCCATTCTAATTTTACACCAGCCAAGACAGTTTCTATCCGAAAACACCTTTTATAATACAAAATGTAGCTGGTTAAATCTGCATACGTGCCCTCCGTGCCATGACACCGCATAGAAATCAAAATTAGCCCGAGGCCATCCGGTTTGTAATACCATATTCTCCCTAGATGTAAAATGGGAACTTTACTAAGAGTATTACTGAGAATTTCCATTTGCTCTTCGAATACGTGCAGATAATTTGCAAAAGTTGACCCAGAATTTCGTTTTCTCGCCACAGGAAGGAAATTACGTCAAAGCGAAACTTAAACGATTGGAATAATAGTTTTTAGTTGCCATCAGCGTTCTCTTTGTCATTTCTACGTTTTAAAATATGAGCCTCCTTTGTTGATTTGTCCGGACCCTTTCTCCGTCACTGAGGCCATTACAGTTTCCATATGGCAAAAATTTGTCAAACCATAACCAACATGATAACTGCGAATGGTCAAACACATTCTCGCAGGAATGGCCAGCAATATCAGTCAAGTCGAAAATCCCTTCCCCTTGCCGATCTCGCGTGGTCGCTATTATCAAATAACATTTCGTTTATGACGAGACAAGAACACTTCAAGAGTAACTTCTGAATTGTTTTAAAACAAATAGAAATAGCTATTAGAAGTTCCGCAGGAAGATAAGATCATGTGACGATAATAAGAAAGACTTCAAACGGCCATTAACCACAATGTTATAACAAAATTCGGGATATTAAATCAAATCTTTATTCGGCTTCGAAAACGTAACCTGTTATTCATAGCGATGAGTCACCAAAGCTTTCACTTTTCGTTTTAGGTCAGACATGACAAAGCTAACGAAAGAGGAATTTATAAGAAGCCATTTTATTATTGTTATCACGCCTAAAATTTCGCAAGCTTGGCTGCCGTTGTATATATCGGTCACGCAACTGAGAGTATTTGCTGCTCGTTCTAAACGTAACGCTTCTAAAGTCTATTTTCGCAAATAAGTGAGATCTGGACACCTAGCGCAGTGTAGAACATACATCAGTTACGATTTGTGATTTCAGTTCCTATTCGGGCGGAAACGGAACATTCTGCCCAACATTTTGACCCGCTGGTTAAAACGAGTAACATATTATCAGTGAGCAGTGACGCAGAGCACAAAAAGTAATTATTCCTCATAGGTAAAGTGTACTAAAGTGAATAATTTGGACATAATTGATCGAATGAAAGTGTTCGATTAGTATTCTGTACAAGATCAATCTAGAAACACAGCCTAGCGCCTCTTCTAGAAAAGATGCATTTTTAGACTAATCAGTTAATCACAAAGAGATTTTAACAACGCCGACCTGTATCCGACATTATGAACCGCACGTTCAAACAAATACTTAAACTCATGGCTCGAGTCACGTGCAGATTATTATGGCAAACACGCGCCACAGCTTTAAGGCAAAAGAAAACTCGAATGTTTCGATTAATAGACGAATTTGACATCACAGCCTGGTACTGAGGAAAAAACAGACATCAGCATTGTGTAAACAAGAACTCATAATTATTCACCTCCACGTGGAATGAATTCGCCTTGACATTAATCACAGGTTCAGTGATTTGCATCAGAATATATTTAGGAACGTATTCTTAACCAAAGCTTCAAGTTGTACGATCTTCAAAATGAGATAAATACGAAAAAACAACTAAATTGTTGAACTTAATGTGAAGATTCTGGTGTGGGTCTAACTACACCCGTTGCAGTACAGGAATGTGATTCCGTGACTCTAGCCTGCTTTACTGAACTCAAAACAAGCACAGTGTCAAGGTCTAACCTTCCTCTGCTAAATATCATCTGAATCTGAGGTCTTAAAAAACTAAAAAAAAACTTCTGAAAGTAAACTTATAGTATACCCTGGTCTTACCAGGGTTTCGAACTTTTGAGGTTCTCAAATTAATCATCAATTTTTCCGACCGTTTGGCATTCACAATATTAATAATCAGTATACATTTCGAGAATCACCGACTGAAAATATCACTTCGCTATGAAGCATATGGATACTCGTAATGGTCGTTAAATAACAATTACGACTAAATGAAGACAGGTTACTGACGGGGTAAATACTATAAGTTAGAAGAAAGCGAAAAAAGGCAAAAACATACCTCGATACTGGAGGCGTGCCGCACTCACACGGTTGTCGCACTGTATGAATAGTGTGACACAGCAACAATGATGACACTCATGCTGGGACAACTGAGTAAGTTCATGGGAGGGTGGGTGGGGGTCAAGCACTAAGCAAAAGGGCAAGCGAGTCTGGTTAAAAAACAGTCTTGTTTGGGTTTACTTACGTCGTAGATCTTTCTGATCAGCATTTTAAGCTAGATCGAATTCTCCGACTGATTAAATGTACAGTTAAATTTCACAGATTTGTTAGAGCGCAATGTCGTTTGCATCTCGCGTCACCGTTACTAATTAAAATGAAGCCAAAAATATATTAATAGGCGAGGGCTGAGGAGCCTTGTCGAGAACACTGCCTCGATTGACATCATAACCGGAAAAAACGGTTGGCACATGACTGAAGCATGGTCTGGGTGACCCATCAATTTACAGTCAAAAACATACCGAGTAACAAGAGAGCGTCGATGATTGAAAACAATGGCAGGCAATGTGTGTCTTATCAAAGGCTTTCAATGCATACATCACGAGGAAGCTTGAAGCTACACACAAAGAGCCACGCGCTACAGCGAAAGCTAAAGGAATTTATCTAAGACGAGTGCCGGAAGGCATTCTACACGGCTACCTACGTAACCCAACGACGGAAATGTTAAAATTCACTGAATATTGTTCCTTGAGCACAATAGTGATTTGTAACGGCAGCTAATTACAAATTCAAATTTCGTTTGCAAATGTTCAGCCTCATCATATAGCAATAAATCGCAGTATCACAAGAACTAAAATTTATTATAAATTCTTGTCGACGAATGAAGTAATCAATAAAACGGAATAACAATGTGCGTGTTGGCTGTTGTTTGTCTTGCTCCCCGTTGCTTTCGTTTGGAATATTCTTGAAAATAAATTTAGATTTGACGCTCGATTTGCATCACAGTACAAACAATTCCCAACTTGATTTTTTCATTGCGTCAAACTGCAAAGATCTTCATCCAAAGAAAAGTAAATAATTCAGACAGTCCTGGCTAGGTGATTAATCGATTAGAATGAACTTGTTTGATCACTTTTTCCAGTGGAATGTGATTGATTCCGGAATTCTAGACCATTCTAGCTCTATTATGGAAGTGTTTAATACACCAACAAAATGTCTTCCGCTAATGGGTGTCTGTCTACATACACTGACCCCGAAATTCAGAAAAAAAATACTATGCTATTCAAGAGAACTTATTTTTCGCAAATCAAGAACCTTCAGTTGACTAGCGTTTGGTACATCAGCATACAAACAGTGAAGACGATAAAGGAGAGGAAATTCAATCTCAGGTTTCGGCGGAAATAAACGCAATCGAAAACATGCTTCTAACGGCGTTATTAGGCGGAATGAGTCCCACTTTCGAATACCTACGTACTCACCGTTTTGTTAATAAGGATTCTTACCTAAAATTTGTTGCTGCGTGAACAGTGAAGGCAAAGAGCAGTGCACTACTGAATAAAGCACAGCGAACTGTGACTCGTGATGATCCAAATCGCAACACAGCAAACAATATCAAGTTATTGACCGCACTGTCGGATAGGACGGGCGACTGGCGTAATTCAGGGGGACTGGAAAGTTGTTTTCGTTGCGAAAGAGAGAAAAAAAAAGCGAAGAACAAGCCGAAAACTTTTAATTATACTCTGTCCAGCTGGAGAGGTACTCAGCAAAATAGTGACGAGTATGTACAATATTAGGCCACGATTTCGCATCACATAAAATGTAAGTTCGCCAATTGCCCTGCAGCTTGTACGATCCAACGCGAAAAGGTGATATAGTGAATTCTTAGAGACCCACAATAAAGATTTGTTATAACTCCAAGCTAGCAGAAGCATTTCACCTAGTCTAGGTGATATGCTTCTGTTCCAAGCAATAAATAAATAAACTGTTTTAACTGTCACAGATGATAATCAGAGAAATTGGTCAAAACTTTAATGATAATAATTAAAAGAAATACGGCATTCAAAATTTATAATGCACAGACTTCCAGGTTATGCTCAGCTGCGCTTAAAAACTACGTGGAAGAAAAAATTACATTACATTTACTGCATAACACGTCGCTAGATAAAAACACAAAACGATCTAAAAAAAGATAATAAATTTAACTAACAGCTGAGATATGAGATCTTCTAAATCAGTAATGAGAGCTGAAAAGCTAGTCAGCGGAAATGTTTACCTGACACCCGAGCACCAGATCCTTTTTGACCCTGTTTTACGGATTTAAATTCAATCGCCCTGAACACATGTCCCCTAATAAGCAATCCAAATATATTCTTGTTAAATTATTTTCGCTGTTATTTCCCGCTCTGTATTGTTTTTCAGTCTTAGAACCAAGAATAAAATTGTTATGGTTGCCCCAGATTCCTGTTGATATATAGGTCTCAACTGGTCTTCTTATCAGTAAGCCTCAAGAAATCAGGATCGAAAATTAAATTTCGACGGACGGACAAACCTCAGTGTTAATGAGAAGAATTGATATCCGGCTGTGCTGTAAGGTAATAGCGGTATAAATAGCATAGAACACGTGTGTGTACTCAGTCATAACCGGTAACGATCTGATTAAAAGTCGTACTTGTTTTAAAATTTCCTTCTGTGTATTTTCTGGTCTTGTAACTGTTATTTTGCGACTCCTAATTGAATTCGAAGGTGAATATAAAGTACTTACCTGCTTTAAGCGCCGCTTGGATGAGCTAAAAATGGAAGTCAAAATCGTAGGTCAGCAGAGGAACTATTAAACAAACTGGTGATCTTTGGAACTGAAATCAGATGGGAAACGGGATATCACTGCTCCAAGAGCTTAAGTACCTCTGACCAATTGCATTACAGCTGTTACATCATCATCATCAAACCGGCGTTATGTTTGTAGAACTGGGGTCTTGAATAAAAGTTTATGTAACTTCCTTTTCTCAGGAATGTTAAAATTATAATATCGTAGAAGAAGATTCCTGGAACTGTACGTCTCAATAAAAGAATGAGGAACTAAACTATAAAGTTAAAGTTTAAAGTGACCTTTCGTTTTAATTCACGAGAAGGCGTGAGTATTTTCTTTCCTTCAGTTTCCTAGAATCTTAAGCAAAGAAGCCGGCATCCGTCTGAGTGAGGTCATGACCAAACAAACACCGAACTTCATATGAAGGTAACCTGAGATGTTAATCCTGATAAAACTCTTGAATCTGTATTAGCCTCTTCCAGTTCTGGCCCGGCTAGGATCTCTTTGGCTCACTATATTTACACCTGATCAGTGCCGTTTTGTCCATTAACATCAAAGGAAACTTGTGAACTCAGGAGTGGCTTTCAGAACTGTTTCATTCTGCGTTTGTTTGAGTTACGGGTGAAAAAAAACAGTAACGCAAACGATTTCAATTGTGGCTTTACATAATGCGGAAAGCCTGTATAGACTGTAAACCCAGTCCATGGACAAGGGATGCGTGACACAAGAACTTCCCAGAAAACCCAGTGAGACACACAAGCATATACATGCGGTCGTAAATATCGCTTGACGTGGATTTTAGTTTCGATGATATAAAGGACTCTAAGATTCACCCTGTCACTTTCTAGTTTCGAAATTCGTGTCAGGATACGTGTATGCCAATTAGCTCATTGTCCACTACTCGACAAATGACTTTCATTTTCGATCCCGGTGTGCAAAATATCTTGAGATAATTATAATCCTGAAAAACCTGAGCCTGCAACCAGCTTAAACAGTCCATCAGTGCATCACATTGAGAAATAAAATTTGATCTGCATGCCTGGCCTTCGAGGCTACAAAATGTGAGGCATGTTAAAGGATCGCGTTCATTTCTTACCGCCCCGTAAACTACCGAAAGTAGCGACGCCTCGAAAGTAGCCAACCCCCAGACTAGCAATCCCTTCAATGGAAGCGAGAGCAAAGACTACTACGTCTGAAAGTAGCGAGGGTCATTACTTTCAAAAGTTTACGGTATTCGCAGATTGCAGCGAAAAGGTCGCTAGGTCCCTGCTCGTGTTTTCATTGAATGAAAACACGAGGAGGGACCTAGCGAGAGCCATGCTAGCCTACTCTCTTAAGTCCCTTTAAGATTTTCACGCCTTTTTCTAGCGGTCTTCCGTTAATTGTGTAAAGCTAGAACTGACCCTGGATAGAACCACGTAAAACTCCGCCGGTTTACGAACTGTTTTGATTTTGATGTAAGGGCACTAAAAGCCGGTCTACCGAATCAACTGCTCTGTAGCCAGCTGCGTGGTTCGGTATGTCAATTGTTAGACGAAAGATTCTTTTCCGGCGTTAGTTCGAATTCACATTATATTTTTATAACATAGTCTTCCAGAGACGATTATGATAATTCCTGTCAGTTCCTGATCAAAAACGCACGTTTCAAATGTCAATATTAGTGTCAGTTTGACACAATATGACCATACATTTTACAAAAATGTGTCAAGCACATCGTGAAGCATAAGAAGCTTTCACGCAAGTGGGGACGGCCGCGACATAGGCATAAATGTAAGTTTTTCTTATGCTCATGTTTAGCCTGCGTAGCAAGGGTTTCCGTGGAGCATAAGAGCGAAGAACGGGGTTTGGGGCGTTTTCCCCTCCGCCACCCCCTCCTTCTTGTTTTTGCTCTCACCCCAGTTCGCGCGGGCAAAACGCCGAAAATTCTTTGCTACACGGAAACGCTTGCTACGCAAGCTAGGTCATGTTCAGTAAGGACATGTTAAAACAAAAGGCCCTATGTGCCACAAGGCACGAAGAGGATACGTGATGTTAACACAAGCGTAAAGTACTCGCTGATTGGCTGAAAGTCTTTCGCTTATGCCTATGCCAGTGTGTCCCCAATGGACATAATAGCGACATAAGCATAAAGCAAGGTTTTGCTATGCTTATGTTATGTCTCGGCCGTCCTCACAAGAGCATAAGTTTCTTTTATGCTTGTGTTTGTTTCTCTCTACTCCCCAGGGGATTTTTGGTGCTTATTGTGTTTGTACATTTGCAAAGTCGACGTGGCCTGGTAATAGAAAGTTAATTTTTTGATCCCAATCCAAAACGAACATTATGTCGTGTGTCGAGGTTTCTAGATGCTCAAATTTCTTACATAGAAGCAAATGAAATGGTAAGGAATAAACATCAAGAAAACTCGACCTACGATAAAGAAGGTAATGCTGAGACTGAGTAATGACATCTTCCTTTGGGTTTATGCCGCAGACTTCGGCATTGTCTGAATCAACGGCGTGTTGCAGATCTCTTATCACTTCCGTTCCAAAACGCCCTTTTAAATCAGGAAATTTGCAATATTTTCAGTTCAGTGTAGCTTTTGAAATATTAAGCTCGGAAACCTTTTAGAAGTGAAATAATTTTTACCACAACTTTTGCGAAATAAACTGACTGTTTTCGTATGTTTTGAAAACTTTATTTAAAACTTATTGAAAGCTTTTGACTTTTGCCATTATAAACTGTAAAAAATATATTCTACCCGGTAATAATGACGAAACAAAGCCGGCAACCAAACGGAAATTGATAAACTGTAATGAAGAAAACACATTTCAAGTGGATTTTCAACATGAAAAACAAAAGAGCTCAGTTATTGTTTTTCGTCCAGCGTTAAAGTTTGAGCAGGGCCTGAGCCAAAGGTCTTTGAGAAAAAATTATTAAAGGACCATTTTACTTTCGAGGGGGAATGGGGTGATTTGCTGAAGGCATGAATTTTTTTCAACCCCTTTCCGCCTGCAGTAGGAATTTTATTATCATGACGTATGTTAGTATGATATTTCCTATTTTTCTCCGCGTAACAAGCTTTTTTCGAATTTTTTTGCAAATATGCTTCGAGGATATAATTTTTCAAAATCACCCACCCAAGCGCACTGGCCCCTAAAAAGTCAAAATAGTCCACTCCCAAATACGATTCAAGTCCTTCTTTTGGGAACATCGTATCAGTTTAACTGCTCTGTATTCAACCTAGGCGATTCTTTTCTGTTCCTTCTAATGACTTCAGGGAAATTAAAACTAGTTAAAACTGTTTCAGGTTGCCGGACATCTCCGCTAGAAAGATTAATCGTCAAGTTAGGTCTACCAAACTCTTCATTCATATTCGCCGAGATCCTGTCTTGGCGACTCCAAGCTACCTGAGCTTGCTCGTTTCTCCAAATCATATGAACCACTCCGCTTTCTAAAATGTAACTGAAATGGGCTTATTCTGACAGGGGAATGATTCTTTCCTTTGTCAACTTTCTCGTCAACTTGTTCCGCGTCAGCCGTTACCCCGTTGACCTGGTTTATAGTAGGATATTTTCCATTTGCTGCCGGAGTTTCTTCGATGCTTTCCTCCTGACCCTCAGCCAACACTTCTAATGGCTCGCTTGATAACTCAAAAGATTTCTTTCTACGACCGCGCAATCGGAAATGTCGTTGCTTGGACGATTTAGCTACGGAACTATCCGAAGTTGTGTGAGCCTCTTTTGACTTTTCAAACGCTTCTTTCTTGTTCTTAACTAGCTTTCCATCACTACGGCTCTTAATTTGCAGGATGCTTCTTCTTTTATCAGCAGGTTTAGCTTTTGGTTTTGATCCAGCGGCGTCCAGTATCTGTTGTTTCCGTTCTTCAAGCGAAAGAGAAACTACTTCTTTCCTTTTCACTCTTTCTTTGGATTGCTGTTTGCCAATATCCAGTAGCGTCATCTTTCGACTTTGGGAATCCGTTTGAGTGTACTCTGATTTGGCGCCTTCTGTGATGACTGGATTGCTACTTTCCGTAATACGAGAGTCAACCTCATCGTGACAACCTTCTTGTCTGGCAGATGATGGTTCCTCGCCGTCCTTACCCACATGAAACTCAGAATCACTAGGAAACCATTGCTTTACTCTCGGGACGCCATCTTGCTTGTCTGTTTCTTTCGTATTGTCGTCAACGGAATTCCCCTGTGCATCATTTTCACTTTCACTATAGTGAGACTGAATTTCTCTTGATAAGGTGATGATTTCACCGCTCATTTCTGCCAAAACATCATTACTTTTGTCAACCTCTACAAGATGTGTTCCATTCTTTTCTTTTTCAACTTCCAAGTTAGCATGATCTTCAACAGCAGTCTGTTCAGCCACAGACTTGGGTTTGATGTTTATCACCGTCCAACTATCATCTTGATCTTTAATCATTTGATCGCACGAGTTCTTCTCAGTATAAGTAACACACTCATCAATATTGACTGGATTGTCATGGTTCTTCACTCCAGAATTTTCTTTACGAGACGACGCTTGTGCTAAAGTGCCTTTTTTGATGGAATCTTCAAGTACAGTTCTGGATGGCTCCGTATTTGCTTCACCTTGCTCTGTGATCGACCTTTCTCCTTTACTTTTAGAATTATTTGATAAAGGTGCACGGGTATTAGTTCTTCCAGCATTTTGAGTTCTAGTTTTCATTCGAGTCTGATCAGCTATTCTTAAGCGGGGCGGTTTTTTATTATCGTCTTCACTGCTAGATGATCGACCAGATCCCTTTTTAACTTGACTCCGCCTGGTCGTCTTTAACTTGTTGTCCGGCTGATCCAGGCCCTTTGATTTAGCCACTGGAGGTCGCGTTCTTGATCTTTCTATATCAAAGCTTTTGGTCTTCAAAGCAGGTCGTTTGTCTGTTCTTTTTGGAGCTTTCTTTAGTGCAGTGTCTTGTCGATTAGTGCTACACGTCTCCAGAGAAGCGGCGTTGTTCTCTTCTTTTTGTCGCTGAGTACGTGTTTTAACAGCGCTTTCTCGCCGGCCTGTTGTGTTCTTTTGGTTTGTCTTTGACAAGTCTTGACTTCTACTCGTAGTCCTATCTCTTGGCCTTCCATTGCTGATCACCTGTGCTGCATCGACGCTTTTCGCTTTTGAAATTATTCTGTTACGATTTGGGCGCCCATTCGCCATGGTACTCCGTTTAGAGTTTTCCAACTGCTGTGTTGTTTTCCCGGTATAGGGCAATGGAGGTTTAAAATCACTTTTACGATTTTCCCTTTGACGAAGACTGTAGGGTTTCCTGTCTTTGTCGTTTTCCATAGCACTCTCGGAGGAAGAGTCGCTGTTGTCATGGATTAACAAGTCCAGCGTTGCACAAAGAGCTTCCAGTTCTTCATCCCTGTTCTCATCTCGAATCTTTCCTTTCACTTTGCCATTTTGTAATTCTTTCTTTGTCTCTTTCTTAGACTCTGTTTCTCTTTCAGAATCTGTCGAGCTGCCTAAAGTGTCTATAAGATTTCCCAGCACAGAGGAGAGCTGTTCTGCTTCCTGTAGCACGGCTTCCTGAGGTGACCGTACTGATTGGCGTTGACTTGGGGAAGTAACAAGGTTGTTTGGCTTTATCAAGTCTTCTTCATCTGATGAGCTAATGCTTCCTTGGATGGGGTTCTCATCAACAGGCACAGTTTCCAGGTGCAGTGGATTCTCCATAACTATATCGCAGGGTGTTTCCTGTTCCTTGACGCCACGCTGAGAGAACCTCCGCGTGAATGGCGAGAAAGTTGATGTCAATTCGTCATAATTTTCTGAAGACATATGAAGCACGTTTTCGCTCACAGAACGACGTAAGCATCCTGATTCGTTCTCCTTCTCTTCCACATGGCTTCGTTGTTTTTTTGGAAATTCATCATCCATAGTCGTGGATTCTTTCCTCCTGAGAGTAGAACTAGTCTCTTCATTTCTTCTTAAGATGTTAACTTCATCCATTGAAACAGCTCTCTGTAATATCTTCGATTCTTTATTCTTTATGCCATTACTAAATTTGTTGGTTTTGTAGAAATTGGTTTTCGATGAAACTAAAGCTTCCTTCAGCTCCATTATTCTGTCCGCCAGATCTGTCGAGCTCGCTCTACGCAGGTTTGATTGCTCTGCTTTTGCTGGGCTACTGTGTTCTTCCATGCTTTTCTCTTCTGCCAAACTGATTAAGAAGAATAAAGACAATCAATGAACCTGACTCTACGAAATCAGCAATAATCGACAATTTATTGCTATGTCTGATTGGTTAGATACTTTTAGGTGTTCTTCACCAAGTTTTGAGTTAGTCAAACTTAGTTATAAGCCTTTGACGACATAATTCTGTTGTGGCTTTTTGCACATTTCTCTCCCACCCCTTGCACTTGCTCCTAGTCACTCCTACTGGCCCCCACATTCCCTACCGACCCCTCCTTGACTCCCTCCCCCATTCCACAATCCCTACCTCCCTCCCTCGACTCATTGCTACTGCCCTGACTAACCCTCCCGTTCATCAGTAGAGATGTTGCTTGTGTTGTTCGGCCACTTCACAATAGGAAGCTGTTCGCAAATGAGGTAAATTTAAACGGGAGGTGAGCTATCGAAGTCTAACAAGCAGACAGAGACCATTAAATGCTGTTAGCCATTCAACACTCAGGGGGTCATTTGTTTAAATCCTATACGTGGTACAGTCCAGGCTATGTCAGCATGCAATTTTTCAGATCAATACTACTCATTTGTTGATGATTGTCCTGCAATTGACACGGAAGTCATACCTTAGGTACTTGTTCAATAGCAGCAAAGGTCCTTCGATCTGTTTCGACAAAGGGAAGATGAAAAAGCTTCCGATCTGTAACAAGGACAACCACAAATGAATTTATTACAAATTGCATAAGCCTCTCTCAATTTAAAGAGTATGAAAACCAAGAGGGACAGGTAATCTGCCTTAGGACAAGGGCACTCTAATAGCTAACCATTGATGATACCATAGGGCATAAATTAACAGGAAGTGAAGTTTCTTACTTTTACAAGGGTATTATAGAAGAGAGCCATTGCAAGATATCTTGTATCATGTGAGAGGTTTAACAGTACAAAAAACAGCACAAAAGTTAATTTTTAATTAATGTTGCTGTTTTACCTCCGTCCATCCACTTTGAGTCATGAATAGCTTGGCATTCCTCACGGTCCACACGTGTTTTCTGAACTTCGCTCTGCCTTTGAAAACCCTGTAGTACTTTTCTTCGTTTGGGTGTTTTTGAATTTGTCTGTAGAAATATAGGCAATTACATAGCTCATTAACAAATCCTAGGGAATTGAAAACAAGTTCCTTTACCTGAATACCTGAGCTCTAACAGTCAACCAATCCTCGTACCCAGTGTCTTTTTACTTTGCGCCTTTCCAGTTGTGAAAGAGGGTAAAGAACAGAGAGACAATGGTGACGAATTCAAACTCAAAATTCAGCAAAGTTCCTTCAGTTGCGCCGATCCAAAGGAAAGGAATTTTGCATCTCAGCTGCTTAAAAATATCTTTAGACGATCTTTTCTAACGATCATCGCGCTCAGTAATATTACAACGTATTTTTTAGCTTTGTGTGACGTGATTTAACGGTAAATTGTGTTACTGACAATAACAACTTTGATGACCTGGTCAATGTACCAACTTGTTACTTCTAGTTCTAGTAAAGGCAAAAAATACTTTCTTACTTGAAGACAGTAATCATGTATTTGATAGATTCTCTTGCCCTCAGAGCTGATGTGCTATTTAGCAGATTCGTTAGTTTTTCCTCCATAAGTTCAGTCGGGAACACAGAAGATCGACGCCTTCCCTGAGAAGGTTTTGAATCAATGGACCACTCCTCCGTCACCTTG
>OFHQ01000010.1_pt1 | contig 17573 bp, 11 predicted proteins | sample 1521071 | NCBI WGS metagenome assembly OFHQ01 (sample SAMN04272335, study PRJEB24112) | coral metagenome | biome: Coral reef; feature: Shallow seawater; material: Coral tissue | host: Coral | place: China: South China Sea | collected 2014 | reverse complement strand
AGAAAAAACAACAACAACAACAAAAAGCAAAACAAAAAACAAAAAAACAAAAAACAAAAAAAGATCGACCCCACCAGGATTCGAACCTGGAATCTCTTGATCCGTAGTCAAACGCCTTATCCATTGGGCCACAGGGTCATAAACAAAGGAAACCACGTAATTTTAAATAAAAAACCAACTTTAATATCAAATGTTTCCCTAAAATTACAGGATCCCTAATGGATTACGTCTAACTTATGAAAGAAACTGGTTACAAAAGTGTTCACAAATGGCACAACAGTTCAACCATGTCCACATCCTCGTTTGTTATTCTCTCATACCCATAGGGATATGTTTTGAAGGTGTCTTGATCTATCACTCTTTTTTCGTACACAAGCTGGTACTTTTTCGTCTGAGCGACCGTGGCCAGTGAGTACTCTTTGGAGTTTCGTACGATGTGATAAGGCTTGTAAATATCAGTTTGTCGCGTGTTCTCAAGAGGGCGTTGAATTTCGTCTAAAACATTTTGCCGCAACACTTGATAATTTAATTGCTTGATACCTTCACTGTTTAATGAGATTCCTCTCACTTTGCATTCTTCTTTTTCTTTCTTCGTGACGTAGCCATAATTTTTCGGTCCTCCGGACGCAAATTCAGTGATGAAATCGCCGTCTGCTAGCTCGTCCTTGAAATCACCGAGAAAGTCGTCAAGGGGAGGATTGTTTTCATGAGGTAAACTGGAAAAAATAACGCTGTCAGTGTCTGTGTACAGTACTCGTTCTTGTAGCATGTCCAGAGCTGTGTACAAACGGAGTCGAGCCCAACACGTTGTGAAACAAGCGATGAAAATGTTTAGGTTTGGTGAGACAGGTTCGTCATTCGATTTCAGTTTATAGTGAATTTCAACGATGTCATCAGACAATACACTCACGTAGCAAATGTCATTTGCATCACTCTCATGAAATGCACTGAATTTCTGGGGGTCCTCAAATTCTTTGATTTGAGTTTTGTTAGTGCGCTGGCCAAACTTCCCCCACATAGAGTTTAACATCATCTTTGCAAGGCTGCGTTTGCCTGGATTCTTATCAATGCTGTGGCGGTTGAGTTCGATGCCCTCTCGCGCTTTGTAGGATCTCAGATGCTCTTGCTGTTTGACAGGGTCGTTCCCCACATGAGCTGGCCAACCGCTTGCCTCCTCTTTGATCTTTAACCATGTATTCACATAGTCTTTAAAGAGACCTTTCCTCGTTTCTGAAAAATGCCAAATTTCATGAATGTAAGTTATTTTATAGCCCTTCTCAATGGCTTTGTTCAGTTCGGGGGTACACCATGTTCCTGTAATTTGTCTTTCACTGTCGCTGTGACTGCAAACCCAGGAGCGTTCTAGCATTGGTTTTTCCATCTCTTCCTGTACACAGGCTCTACATAACGGGAATGTCAGTTTACCATTTTCACGCAGCGGAAGTACTGGATGAAACAGTTTTTCCGGAGGTAATATTGTGACTTTGGCAATCCCGAAGTAGTTTTGAATGTTTGTATCGTCCGGCTGAAATATAATTTCAGGGTGGCCGACAGGATACTCAGCATTCTTATTGATGAAAGGGTAGAGAGATGTAAAATCATAGTAATGAATCTTCTCTCCTGAGGCGATGTCAGCTAGATGATAAAGTTTGACAGCATTTGTGCGTCCGCCGCAGAAAGCATCACGGGGATTTAGGGGCTCTACTAATTCGAGGCTTGCTACAAAGTTCCTGACATCTTCCCTTTGTTCTTTCATTTTGCGCCAATCACACTCCCACATTTCGATGACGTTAAAGCCTCTGTCACGCAAGAATTGAAGTTTTTCCTGTGTGCAGAGATAGACGTCGGCAGTGCAGCGTTGCTCCAATCTAAGATGTGTTTCGGATCTGTTAGGATAGCATTTACGACAGCCATGCCAAAAGCAACCTTGAAATTCATAGATCGTGTTTGTTGCTGCATCAAAGCCGTCCACAGTGTAGCGACTGTGGGGAATACGATATTCCCCATCATTTCCAACATGTTGAATTTTCCCACTGATCTGACTTTGTTGCCACAGTAGATATTCCATGGCAACTTTCGATTGATTTGTTTTAAGTCGCCAACCGTAGAGAGGTTCGGAAGCAATTGTGTTGGCTTCCATTCGGTTTTGTCGCAGGTCTCGATTGCATGCCGAAGCTATAGTAATATGACTGAAGGGGTCAAACTTTGTCTCTTTTTCAAACAGCCGTTTGAAAGTAAGGCATCCCTCCTTCAGTAATTTCACGTCCGACTCGCAATATTCCAGCAATTCTTTCTGGAAATCGAACACTGCATTCTCAGCTCTTTCTTTGTCATGCCATTTCTCGAAGTCTTTGCGACCGCTGACAGACATTGACTGAGGCATGTAAAATTCTTTGTCGGGAATTGGTCCCACGTAGTTTTGATTTTCAGGTGTGTTAAACAGATGAGGAAAATAACCCTTCTTTAACTCTGTCAATCCGAATGTCTTTGGGAAAGCAGAGAGAGGCATTTGAAAGAATGACAACGAGTCAATAAAGTTAATATTGTCAAAGGTTAATTGAAGAAGTTTAGCTCCATTTCTGATTTGATTGAGGACTCGGTGTTGGCGGTGATACTCCTGCACCACGAAATAGGAGTCGTAGCCAGAAAAGTTATGGGCCAAAACGGTTACATTTCGCGTGTCTTCTTCAGTTAATGTATCCAGCCATTCCAGGAAATCGCGGATGCAATTTTCACCTTTAAAGTGGAGTGGACAATTATCATCCTCAGTTTCCGCTATTAGAAGATTAGGGATGTGCTTGCCAGTGTCTTGCATCGCCTCAATATCGAAGAAAACCAGAATGGGAGACTTTTCACTTTCATCATCATCAATGCTATCCTCTGCTTCAGCTTCGGTTCGTCGCTTGCGTTTTCTCTTTCTCTTTTGTTCTTTTCTCTCTTCGGCTAGCTCTTCTGGTGTTTTAGGTATCTGAACAAAGCATTGGTGATTTGCAACCTCTATGTACTCATGGCAGGAGGGACAGTCTAAGTAACCGCATTTATGTTCTTGTTGCTTCTTTAGACCCACTAGCAATCTTTTACAGCTTCGACATTTCCGGCGTTGACTGCAAACACTGATGTTTTTGCAGTCAGCGGTTTTTCCCTTGTAGGATTTCGTCAGATGGTTTTGAAAACAAACATCACCATAAAACATCCGCTTACAGGAGCCGCACGGTGTAGTTGGCGGTTGATTACGACACCTGGCCTCGGTAAAATTCTCACATCCCGTTTGTAGGCAGGAAGAACAATGAGTAGGGTTGTTTAAACAGCTATGCTGGCCCTCGTTATTGTAGGGTTTGAGACATCTTGCGCAGAAATAACTGTTACCGAAGAATCCAGGTAATGAGGTGATCACATCATAGTGTTCATTATCATACAACAGTACCAACTGTTTTTCCTGAGGCTTTCCAAAAGAGGTCACGCTATACCCTCGGGTTGCATCCACGAGTAATAGCTGATAATTGGTCAAAGATGGCGTCAATGCAAAGCTAGTGAGTTCCTCGTAACCGCATTTTCCGATTTCTACGTTAGCTTCTATATGTAGCTTGATTGCTTCGTCATTCTGGATAGAGAAACCTCTTCTGAAGCTATTCCATTTAGGGTGACCATCCACTCTAGCTTTAGCCGTCACAATAGCACGGGCGCAGCATAGTTCATCTGTGTTGTCAATACTAATGACAGAACCTTTAAAACGTTTGAAAGTTTCCGGATTAGAATGTCCAGGTTTCATTTTTCGTTTCTGACCGCTACCGCGAGGAGATGCACGGACGTGTGTAAAAGATAATTGAAATGAATCATTCATTTCAAAGTTCTCGTTTGAGTTTAATACCTTTGACATTTGTTGCAGTAGGCTGTCGACGCGATCGCTGCCATTTAACCATTCTCCTGCAGGCAACCCTCGATAAGCATAGCTGTTGACTAAGCGATTGCTGGCTAAATTGAAGTAGACGCGATCAGCGGCTGGTATCTGGTCTCGGAGAATCAAAGTTTGGATTGTTCTATGTAATCCATCAGCAATTGCTGCTGCCAAGTTTTGTTGAGGTATAAACTGTCCCACCTGACGAATGTTGGAGGTGTAGTGACGCTCTCTAACGCCCATTTTTTTGCTGTGACTATCCACGTACGGATTGAGTACAAACTCGAAGCGTCCAGGTTCTGTGGTCGCAAGACTACCCCCGAGTTGCTCTTGATTATTGAGTTGACGTTCTGTAGCGTCAGCGACAATTGACAAAATCGCGTCATCGAAAGAGTCGTCAAGAATCTATGAGAAAAAGATAAAATGAAATAAATAACCCGCTTCATCACACATTAAAAACAGAAAATATATTTTTCTTACAACGTATTAAATTTACCTGTTGAGAATAATTGTTTTCTGTTCCATTCTCAGTAGAATCGACGGCCTCCAGCAAATGTTCATCGCTTATATCCTCAAAGTAGCTTGACATGGCGCAAAAGTCTTGACATGACGCAAAAAAATCTTATTCAGAGAAACAAAAGTTTAGTCAGCACTCCACCAGCTGCAAATGATTTCTATCTAGCGAGTCCCAACTTTATTGGTTTCATTAACCAATCATATTAAAGCGCATTTCCAAAATCCAATCATATTACAGAAAAATGAGATCATATTTTCAGCCACCAATCAAATGACATATGACATAGTTGGTCTATCATAATTACGAAAGATAAAGGTCAACGTGATGTATTTCACTTTGATTACTGTTTGTCTTTTCCTGTAAATGAATAATAATTACACAACTCATACGAAAACAAATACCTTCATTTGTCTTTTATTGTCTGTTTGATTTGCTTTAAAAAGATATTAGCCTATTCAGTTAAGATAACCGAGTCAAAACACTCCCCGTTTAAGATAATAACCCTTTGTCACATTCTTGTGTTAAGTTTTCAACCCGTATGCAAATTACGCCATCCTGCATTCAAATGGACAATTAATTGTTTCGTGGTCTTAACTTTATTAGCGGTGACGATTCCGTTTTAACTTAAAGGTTTTTTAAATACGATCGCACGAACACTATAGCTCTGCTTATCCTAAATCTATCCGGTATTGCTTCTGTTATACTGGTAGAATGTCTTCAAGAGTTCAAAATCAACAAATTTCTTCTCAAAAACATTGCCGCTTCATTTATCAGCTCGCATTGATCTCAAAACACAAAAGTTTTATTATTGCTTTCATGACCTTTTGAAAATCAGAGTAAATTTCTATTCAATGATCAAACGCTTCTTCAAATTCCAAGACTGATAAAAGAATTACAGTCGTCTATTCAAAATCAAACGAATTTGTTTTGAAAAACTGTGGCCGCCTACAAATTCCAGGACTGATAAAAGAATTACAGCCATCTATTCAAAATCAGCGAACTTCTTTTCAAAAACATTGCCGCTTCATTTACCAGCTCGCATTGATCTCAAAACACAAAAGTTTTATTATTGCTTTCATGACCTTTTGAAAATCAGAGTAAATTTCTATTCAATGATCAAACGCTTCTTCAAATTCCAAGACTGATTAAATCATGTAAGTTAAAGTACGAAGGTATTTTTTCCGCTCAATTTCAATGACCTTATTCAAAATAATGGCACGAATTTGTATTCGCCCGTCATATACTCCCATTTCGCGTTATTGAGACTCGTTGTCTTGGTTCGCGTTCTCAATAGAACGGTTGGTTTTGAGGACACTTTCAAACTGAATTTTATGACGCTAACGTTTCAGCGCTAATCGATAATCGATTTTGGGAATATTAAATGCGTGTCTCCACGTGCTTGAGAAAATACACTGGTTCATTGACTTTCATAAATTTGGTGGCTCCTAAAAGAGCCGTTTGTGCTCACTAGAGGACTCCTAAAAGAGCCGCTACTTTCTAGTAAGGCGCCACTCCAGTCTTTCTGTGCCTCAGGAATGCGTAATAGGCTCTTGAAAACGGATATGCTGAAATAATCTTAAATTTCTCTCCGTATTCCTTCTTCCATGAAAAGTAAATGCAAATCTCGTCCGTGGGATAACCCCACGGACAGACCCCAATTACTTTTTTCATCTTAAACACGTAGATGTAAAAATAGCCATGGCTCCTCTTGTATCCCTCTTCGACGATGTCGTAATCGTCACTGTCTTGGAACGTTTTCCGCGTTAATAATGCTAACGTGGAAGTCAGGTTGAAACCACGAAGAAACTTCGACGCTCTGTGTTCCCTGTCGAGATCCACATGCCTCTCATTTATGTGTCGCGCGTGTTCTTTTGAGAGCATGACATAATTATTTTCAAAGCTCACAGCCATTTTTCTCCGAGTGAAAATGTGAATATTTTTTCCCTGCTATTCCTGATCTTTTATGAACAAACCCAAGTTGAATGACATGTGCCATCTATGGGCCAATCAGAATTTTGCAGCGCTTTGCCCCGCCAATCAGATTAGTGCATTATGGTGACTTGAACTGTTAAGGTTGTCTTTGAGATACCGCGCATTATAAAAAGCCGTCATTTGAAAAAAACCCGCCAGTTTCAAAAAGCATTGCGCTAGTACAAATCGAGTGAAAAGTCGTTTACCAGTTTTCATTGCAAGAACATGGCACAGCGTCAATCCCGAAGACTACGCGGTCTGGATGTAGAGATAGTGCCGGAAACTGCCCGCGACAAGCACTGCATTTTCTGCTTGATCGACGAACATCATGGCTTTAATATCATCGCAGGCAATGTTCTACGCTACCCATGCTGTAGTAAATTCGCCCACCGCAATTGCCAAAGAGAATGGGAGAGGAACTCGCAACTATGTCCACACTGTCGCAGTGAACTGCCCAACGATGAAACTGACGAACTGTCCATGGAAGCTATTGAACCGCGTAACGAACAAATTCCACCGCGACAGCAGGCAATTAATGCACTTCAAGCCGCAATACAGGATAGAGCAGGACTGGAACAACGAATGAACGCGGTAAGTTTGACTTTTTTAAAACATGGCGTCAGTTTCAAAGTTAACTTGATTACCACGTGCGCGAAGTGAGTGAGTGATAAACTGAAGCTTGTTTTATAGCATGGTCTAAAATCAAAAGGATTCTACAAACACAATTGGTGCTACGTGCTTACGTTCGCCAAACATTAATCGTATGACTTTTTGCTTCAGCTCGAAGTTGGCTACCCGCTCCCGACAGAACATGTTCAATTTCTGATGGAAAGAATCCTACATGGTCTATTGCATTCTCCATTCCCTCGTATTGATGTTATGATAACGTTAGGCATAGGTGACGCTGATACACCATTAAATAGGGTTTTTTTTCGTATATTTCTTGACTATGTTTTACCGGAGGAAATTCAGGATTATTGCGGTATTTTTATAGTTTATCACGAACGCGACATTTATGATTATAGGTTAGAAAGCGTTATTTTAATGTAGTTTTTTCTTGCTTTGTTTCAGTTTCGTTTTCCCTACCGCGTCAGAACAGATAATGTTGTAACCATTTTAAATGTTTTAGAAAGCGTCATCAGAAATATTGAAAGACAGGTTTACCGTGTAGTTTTTTATGTTGCGACTTGCCATGTAAATAACATTTGGGATAACATTCGTTTTCGAGAGTTTCTTCATTATGTTTTTCCAGTTGAAGTTAATCAAATCTTAGAGTTATATTCTGTTTCAACAAACATGCAGTTGAATAATGAGTATGAAATTCGTTCAATGGATATTTCTTAAGTTAGGCCCATTAGTTTTAAGATAATTCGGTCACGCTGCTGATAGAGCGCAAACGTTGTAATAGGAATTTTGATAATAAACTTTGCCTTAAAGTGCTCATAAAGTGCTCATAACATCAATTTTTGTTCTTGTTTTAAATTCTCATCCGATTCTATATATTACCCAATGAAGTTCTGCGAAAGAAAGATCGATTTGGATAAAATGCAATCTTAAGTTTTCAAAAACGTTCAAATTTGCCGCCATTTTGGTCCACCATAGTCTTTCCTTTGTTTGGAATGAGTTTTGACGTAGATTCAGGAAAGTGACATGAAATATAGAACCAGATAGGAAAATAATAACAAAAAAGAAATTAACGTTATGAGCACTTTAAAATGAACACAGAGTGTGATATTTACTTTGTCAACTTTTAATGATTAATAATAGCATGAGCGTCCAATGAGCAGAGATGTCCAGAAATGTAGGTTAATGAGATACATGTTCAATATGATAGCCATCGCAAAGTGTCCTTTTCCTAAAAAGTCTCTAAAAACAAAAATAATTCTGTCAAATATGAAGTAATGTGAAAATGAAACTTTGTGATGCTTATTCATAAAGAGCATTGAACCTCATTAGCCTGACTTTCTGGACATAAGCACCAATGAGAGATTGAAAAAACAAAAACAAAAAAACAAAACAAAACAAAAGAAATGAGCGGCTGAGTCAAGTGCCTTGTTTTGCCTCATTCTTGCTGCCGTCTGGTGCACGCGAATGAAATATACAAGGTTTATTTTGTACGTGAATTGCAAGCATGCAATGACAGTCGCTTATTTTGATATACTTTGATATATCAAAAATTATGTTTTTTTTGTATTTCTATACATCAAACTATTTTGATATATGTCACGTCTTATTTCACTGATATCAACACAGTGAATATAAATCACACTCGTGCAGATGTGCACTCCTTTTAAATCGATGCGAAGATTATTTTTAGATGGAAGGATCAACTCGTCAATGGACAGCTAATAAGACAGCGAAAAAATGATAGTAGAACGTACAAATGTTAATTAGCACGTTTTAATATTGATTTTAAACGCGATCGCTCAAAGCTTTACCTTTCTCCTGTATGGAAAATTTTGAGATAACTCTGAAGTTTATATGTGATCTGATTTTTTTTTCTTTTTGCTTATTTTGCAGATGTCACTAAAGCAAGCACTCCTGAAAAATAAGAAAACGAAACACTGACAAATTTACATATATTTGACTCGGAAATGTACCCAGGTTTGCACAATGTTGGGCGTTGAAACTCGTCTTCTGTCAAGAAGGGTGAGACAGCCAGGAAATCAAGCTTGCCTGAGATTTCAATCTGCGGAAGGATTCGAAACCTGAGGGCACGGGTGTAGTTCTCTTACCGGCTGTGCCTATGGGAAGAATTCAGTACATGGCTGAAATTATTTTTCTGGCAGCCCTAGAGGAGTTTCTTAAAAAGATTGAGACTGATAAATCCAAGGAAGTGGAGTATTTGGAGTGGAGTAATCGATTCTTGAGTGATTACGCTTTTTTAGTAAGCGAACTTTGCACGGAAATAAGATTAAACTGCTTCTGTTGTAAAGTTGGTTCTTAAGTGATTCTGCTTTTTTTAGCAGGGGAACTTAGCACGCAAATAACATTGAACTGCCTATAAAATCATGGCAATTTGCATGTATAAAAATACATTAGCAGAAATGCACGTGTTTTGAATAAAAACACAATTACTTCAATTCAACAGTAGTTTTGTTTTGATTACATGTTGTAACACGAAAACGTGCTTCTTAGATTCCGCAGACAGCTGGTCAGTCAAGGCATTGAAAGACGTGACTGATAGAGAATAAAACAAATACCTTTTAAGTATCTTCCATTTGACTTTCGTACCCTCTTGACAAAATCTGTAACAATTTACACCAGCCTCGAAATTTACTGCACGTGTGGTCTGCAAGTGATTTTTTGTGATCGCATATAAAGAGAACCGGCAAAATAGTGATTGTTATCCATAATGTGTATTGCAAGATCACATTTGATCTATAAATTTGTTAGCTCTGATTTTGCCAAAGTGACAAAATTCCCCCGAGCTAGCATTTCTAATGTATGGTTAAATTCAAGTTGTACATGTTTAATATTTAATTCTGCTATTTATAACTTTTTTTTCCAAAATTAATTTTGCTACTCAAACCTTAATGCAAATATTTAAAAAAGTACATTGTTTTTATTTATTCAAGTATTTCTAAGTATAAATGTAACCGAGCGGGATTTGCCTAAAATAAGTGAACAACATCGTTTTGTTTCAACACCGTGAAATGGCAGCCATTCCCACAGGTGTTCCTCAAGGCTCCTGCTTGAGGTCGATATTAGTCGACTTCGTGTTTCATAATTGCAGACGGCAGTTCCCTCACGCAATTTCGCGTGCAAAGCATAAAATTAATTCTAATTCATTTTCGCATAGTCTATAAAAGAGCGCTGAAATGTATTCCACCTTTCACCTCAATATTACTTTGCTTTTACAGAAATATAGGAGTGAAAAGGTTCTGCCGAGATTTAAACTCGGAGTCCCAAGTGCTCAACTAAAGCTCTCGCATATTTTCGACATTTGTCGGAATATCTTCGTGACCCGATCCGTAGGCGTGTAGTCATCGGCACGCTAACCTCGTAAAGCCCAACATCCTAATTTGGACCGGTTACGATATCGCGAAGGAGGTGTCAACCAAATAAGGAAAGGCGCTAACAATGGAGCTTGATGTTTCTATGACGACTGCCTCCTGGGTCATAAAATGCGGAGCAATGACTTCATTTCCTATTATAAGACGATACTCGTTGAAACAGCTTAGGAGTCGAAGGGAAAACAGTACATGAAATGTGTTGTATGGAAAGTTTTTGATAAGCGGCGACTGGTTTTCACGCCTCAACTGAGTTTCCTTCATTGACTGGCACTGTCTTGTGGCAGTCAAGGTCCGCTCTTTCGATCAGGCGGTTTCGCGTCACTTGCACGTAACCCCTGCAATTCGTTGCCCTGATTTTCGAATTTCGTTAATAGAAATTGTGCCGAGACGATGAGCGATCCGGTGGCCATTCGGTAAGCTTGAGCAGTGAATAGATAGCAATTTGTCTTTGGCATTTGTCGCTATTTTTATTGCTTCGTCGTGTGGTTTGGCTCTATTGGCTGAGTTCCATGTTTGTTCCTTTCCTTGCTAGTGTTCTGGTTGATGATGGAACGCCACGAATACCGTTTCCTCTGCGGATTCATCTTTCGTTAACAGTCTTTAGACTGAAGCAAATGATCGAAGCACAAGAGGGTTTTACAGTTGGAGAGCAAGAAGTTTTCTTTCAAGGAAATCCGGTAAGTAGCTTTTATTCTAGTGTATTCTAGAATCCGCATGCCGGAATGGAATTTTTTCATGTCCGCGCGAGACAATGCAGAAGGAACACGCGTGCATGTGAAGTCACGCCGCTGCAGACAAGCTGAAGCGCTTTCTTGCGCTTTTACTCTTATTTCCTCGTTTGGTTTTCGCTTCATTCGTTGCTTGAATGTTGTTATCATTGTCGAACATTCCAAAGTACTGAGCTGTAAAGTGAAAATGTTTGCAAAGCAAAGCGTTGATTAGATTGTGTTCTTTGTCGTTTTCAATGCATGCTCACATGACGCAAGAAAGGATCGAAACTGTTTACAGAAACTTGTTTTTTGGTTCGAGATAGACAATCCTACACAGTCGGGATAGAAAGTTGTGCTTTGAATAAAATATTGAGACGATTTTTGCGCACGAAGATTTGGCGATATTAATTATTCCGGGCTTATATATATAACGTGACGCTGTGACTATCACGGGTTTAATGGGTATTCAGTATATTGTGTGATGTTTGACAGATCACCTCCCAGGGCCGAGCCTTGACTTTTTGCTCGTTTGATGGCCAATATCCGCTAATTTTTTTTCCCGTAGCTACAAGACAATCTTACGTTGGGGCAGCAAGGAGTTCTTGAAGATGTCCAAGTGGATATTCGAGTGAATTTTCAAGGTTAGTAGACATTTGCATCATGAATGAACTTGTCGTTCGGGGCGGCGTTCCTCGTTTTCAGGAAGTCAGCTTTCATAACGTGAAATGTGATTTTAACATGTGATGAATAGCAATAATCTGTGTCATAGATTAGTAAACACCACGCAGACAAGAGACTCTTTCTTTCCGCTCTTGCTGCTAGTGAGAATAATTTAAAAGCATTGTGTTTTTGGAGAATGTTCTGTAATTAAGTCTTTTCATAGTTAATGTAATTTGCGTAGGTTCAGCAATCACACCATTTGAATTTATGTCATAGTTCTTTCAAAGAACTTTTTGTTGTCGCCTGCAGAAAATTTTATTCTGGACGCCCACAAAAATGTATGTTATTTGCGGTTTCAGCTATTTTCTTTAGTTTGAGACACAATACTTGCTTGAATTGACATTTTTCAACTTATCTACGCTGAAGAAACTGTGAAATACATAAGCATAAAATTTTTTCAGGTAAATTCGAACTTTCTATTGTCAAACCATCACGTCTTTTCGATAAAATACAGGCTTTTCGATGTTTTCTTTGTGTGTGTAACTGAATAAATATCTTTTAACTTTGCATTGGAAAGGATAATAGACTTATCTCTTTTTGATAAACTTAAATTTCTGATCTATCTACAATTCATGTATCTTTTATCATAATATGAAAATTAAAATGACAACTTCACGTACTGACTTGTCGAATTCGAATGCAGATGTTACTCTCACATCAGTATTAGCTTTGTGTGGGCAGTAAAGTAATCTTACGTTGAAATTTTCCATTTCTAATTACTTTTTGTCCTAAATCCAATGATGATTGAAGGGCTAAAATTTTATCCGAAAACATAGTTTGCTGGTCCTTTTTATTAAAATCATATGTAGTTAAACTACTGTGGTAAAACTGAAGTTGAAATTGAAGGACTATCATTTTCATTCTTCGTCCAAATTAGACTTTTTTTTCTAACCTAGCAATGGGCAAAGAATTGCATTTGTGTCAGTGCTCTAAAAGAAAAATACCCAAATTTCCACAGTTTACAGCATCTCTAAATAGTTTCTGGGTAAATCACGGCTCTTATGTTCTTATGTATGTTTTTATTTTACTTAAGAAAATTATTTTAATTTTTTATTTTTGTGGGGGAAGAACTAGATTCCTCAGATACATCCCTCGTTTATTAATAAAAAATGCCGCTGATGCAAAGAAAAACCGATATGAACAGCATAAGTCTTGGGATTCATCTTTCATGGGCCTATGGTGATCTCTCACTGTTAGGAGTGACACGCATGCCGTTTTAGTACCAGATGGCTTGCTTAAGTGTGTGTTGTGCAAATCAAAGCACACTCTTAGATTTTAATTTACAGCATTTAACTTGCTTTGGGGGACTGAGTGACGAGATAGATTATCTTTTTTTGTATTTATGAATTGCTGTTTATTGTCACTAGGGTGCTTTAAGATCTCCAAGATTTTGTTCACAATGTTTTTAAATATAGCGATGCAAGAATTTTCTGGCAGCTTTTTCCAGTATAATGAGCCAAAGAAAAGTTATTTGTTGAATATGCATGTTAACTTTAACATGTAGGCATGTTAGAAAGTTGTGACAGAAATGATTTGTGTTATGGCGGATGAAAGCAGAGCTCATTTACAAATACGAATCAGTTGTTAGTTCTAGTTTCTTTATGTAAAGCTAAAATTAGAAGTTATGACGCAAATCTTGTGCTATTGCTGTGATCAATATCACCTCATGCTTATGCTCATGTAATTAACTTTCTGAAAATAGGATCTAAGAGTGACAAAAATGGTAGCACTAAAATAATTTTAGGGAAATGATTCTTTTTCAAATGGTATCAAGTTTTTTTTCTCTGTGAAATGGCTCGTAAATTATTTGTAAGCTTTGTAGCTGTATTAGTTAAGCAGCATGTATAAGGTCGTTGATCAATCTCATCACGTAGCACAAGTGAGTGGTAATTATTGAGCATCAGTATTGTGACCACCAAGAATTACATCATTTCATTAACCAGCCAGTTTGATTAAAATTAAAGCACCATGCATCGATCAGTGGTCGATCAAAAAAATAAAGTGCCTCTTTTCCACTGTCATAATCCACCCCCACAGTTATATAATGTTTAACAAACACCTACATATATGTCATGCTTGGCTGAACATTGCTCTCTGTAGTGATAATATTGTTCCCACACAGTCCACAAAGTCAACATTGTGATCACAGGAACGTGAAATTGATATATTGTAACTAAGGATTCTTAACTACGTTTTAGTCTAGAATCTTTGCCCTTACATTTATGAGCATATTTGCTACAGCAGAATTGTACCTGGAACCGGTAGTTTTGTGTTTGTCATGTAAACCCCAGAAAATAGTTTTGGCTAGTGGAGACAACCATGGCAGCAAATCTAAGGGCTAAATCTAGATTTTCCTTACTAGAAAATTTCTATGCTTCTTGGGAACCAAGAAAATGCACTGCGAGGGGCTGCATGTATCCTATATAAAACCATGTATGTGTTTCTGGCTGCACTTTTAAATCTTGATTTGTCTGCCTCTTCCAGACATACCTTCTCCAACAAGAAAGAAGGGAAGCACATCAACATCTGAAGACTGTGTTGTGCCTGATATTGATGATGAAGATAACGTGTTTAACTTTGAGCAGCCCAGAGTTCCGGCAGGTAAGAGACCTTTGGAAATATCAGTCTGTTAACAGAAAAAAGAAATCAACAGTTGTCAAAAGTGATGTGAAAATAGCTCATTTTGTAAGCTGTGCACTATTAATTTTTTTTGGCTTATGCAAAAGGTAGAGGCAAATTATTAATCTAAGAGTCTGTTACAATTGACATTGTTATACAGTACATGAGTTCCAAACTTGTGTGAGGTGGCAGCTCTTTTTATGATTGCCTCCCTGCATGAAAAGATTGTCATCGTCTTCGCTTAAAAACAAAGTACTTTTCAGTCACCCACTTGTGTTTCAAGTATGTGCATTAGCTTAAAAGCTACCAATATTGTAAACAAGGCTGTCTTCTAAGAGAACTTTCAAGGAGTCCAAAGGTCCCTAACCAGGAAAACCTGACTGGATCTTATGTGAAGAAAGTTTTCCCAGTTGCCCAAGGGCAAAAGTTAGTGGCTTGTGGCACAACCCTGGTTGAAAATCAATTGGGTGCAACTTGCAGAATATCAAAAATTTATCCCCCCACACAAATGATGAACCTCTCAAAATCTCAAAACCAGGATCCTGCAAAACAAAACTCACCAACTTGCAACTTGAACTCCTGCAAATTTTCTGTGCCACATGGTACACCTCATCTCCCATATCATTGTTATATTTATAGAAACTGACTTGGTGCATGTTAGTGCATACAAGCCGTAGATCATAATTTGTACAATCAGGTTTGAAGATGTGTAGTACCTCTTGCTTAGTCCATTGAGCATGACTGTAAATAAACCACGGGGAAAAAAAAGACCTTGCAAGGACTTCACACAACCATTTTTTTGTCATTGTTTTCTTTGGTGACAAGTTAAAACAAGTCACCTATATTTTACCGATAATGCTATGTCTGTCTGCCTCATAATAGGAAGTCAGAACAGGAATTAGATCACAATTTGAAATGTTTTGTTTTCCTCTTCAGATCCCAGAGTGTGGAATAAATGGGAGGTGATGGAGTGGCTCAAATGGGCAACAGAACGCTACAGCATACATGGAGTCACAGCTGACAAGTTCCTGATGAATGGGAAAGGCTTATGCATGCTTAACGTAGAGGGCTTCCTCTATCGTGTTCCACGAGGTGGAGACATCCTTCACAGTGATTTTAATAAACGTGTGACTGCTGCAGTGGAACAGTCCCGGCATTTGCAGAGCTATTTGAATCCTGGGACATCGTCGAACTTTTACTATGTGTACTAAGAAGAGAGATAATTTATTTGATAAACTACAGACTATTGAAAAGAGTATGATATAGTGCAGGCAACCGAGGTTGCATGCATGAAATGTACATTATTTAAAACAAATTGCTATCTGTATATATTGAAATGCACCTGGGCGGGTTTTTGCTTTACCAGTCTTTGCCAATGTCTTAATATCGTGTAGTTAGAGTCAGTGAAGGCCAGAGGCAACAGAAATCACTCAGTCAGTTAGATTGGATTTGAGGGGACAAATTCAGAAATGGGGTTGGGTTAATTTATTTAATACAAGAATCTTGAAGTCAAGCTGACGATTATCTTTTGTAAGGGTGCCGTGTGCTTTTGTTTCAGTCCCCATGACACTTTCCATGAAGACTTTGCTTGTCAACAATACAAGCTGTGATAAACAGTCGTTACTGACCATTACTGTCTCTCTTAACATACCATTCTCCAGTTTGTTTTCTTATACCTAGAAAAGTAAGATCTCTTTCAAAAATTTCTGGTGCAGAACATTAATTACATTCTGTCAATATTGAAAGCTATTTCCAAACCTCTCTGCCTCTCAACTTGACCTGAACATTCTTTCATCCTTTTTTTCTTGCAATGTTTTTCCCAAGCATTTATAGATAACCCAGCCAGATATTTATACTGGTTAGCCTTTTTTTACTTCCAATTTTTTTAAGGTGTTCGCTAACAAAAATTAACATTATTCAGCCTTGGAAAAATATTTGGAGGAATTGACGACAAAGAGTTCTGCTGTAAATTTAAGCTTAAAATATCATTAATTAAATTTAATTGTTATGAATAGAGTAAGAAAACGAAACGTAAGTAAACAACATAAATTATATGTGGGATTAAAAAGGAAATTTTAAGTGAATTTTAAAAGTTATCACAAGTGTTGCACTTTTCCTTGCACATGCATGTTCATGTTATTTTTATTTCTCTTAGTTTTTCTTTGAAAAGGAAGATTAGCTTGAGTGATAGTTGTCAAACAACAGTCATCGTGGTAGCGTGGTAATCATTGCATGAAAATAGTACTTCAATAAATGAATAATGAAAAATGTGCTCGTGATGATATTTTGACAGGGGTTCCCGCCTTCAGTTTAACTACATGGAGTCTCGATCACTCTCCTAGGAGAGACATGCTCTCCTCCCTTCTCTCTCTCTCCCACAAAGGCTTTTGTTTATACAAGTGATTGTATAAATTATCATAAGTCTGTGATGTTTATGTTACTGGTGGGGTGAGGTACTCTTTTGCTGAACTGAAGACAAACAAGTTAACACTCGAAAGCCGAGTATTCTTGCCTTAGTGCTGGATCATTTGACTTTGAGGGTTTTGGTAGGTGGGCGGGGGGGTGGTTTTTAAAGAAAAAATCTTGCGTAATACTTGTACCAAAAGTAAAATTTATGCATACTACCACTGCCGAAATAAATCAGTGAGCCTAAAAGACGTTACACGTAGAAAAAAAAATCTTATGCAGACACTATGCCCTGAGGAAAAAAAAAAAACATTCCTAGTGACATTTGACACCCTTCTGCGCATGTGCGCAAATTTGATTTCTCATCCGACGGAAAAGTTGTTATTTGTGTGAAAAATCCTCCTCCATCGACCTTGTGAGGCGTGTGAAAATAGTAATACCGATATTGAAGAACTGTTTAGTCATCTAGGAAAGATTTAAAAGTCGTATTTTGTGTTTTGAGTAGAATGCCGTCGAGAAATACAATGTCCTCGAGAGGGTTTTCGAAACGGTTAGAGACCAAAGCTACTTTCACTTCGTAGCTGTCTTGTTCGAAAAAAAAGAAAACGAAGGAAAGATGCAAGATCGAATATCGGAAACTTTGTATATATAGCTACAGATACAGATACAATTTGGAAGAAAGTAAAGCGTATGCGCTTGTAATCAACGGACACGGCCTT
>OFHQ01000009.1_pt1 | contig 18040 bp, 9 predicted proteins | sample 1521071 | NCBI WGS metagenome assembly OFHQ01 (sample SAMN04272335, study PRJEB24112) | coral metagenome | biome: Coral reef; feature: Shallow seawater; material: Coral tissue | host: Coral | place: China: South China Sea | collected 2014 | reverse complement strand
AGTGAGATAATATACACCACAAAAAATTAATTTGGATGATTTCTTCACTTGTCACAGATGCAAACCGGGACGCCATTTCTTCTCGGGTTGCTCGGAGGTAAATAGCAAAGGATATTCGGAGTTTGACTAGCCAATCAGTGCGTGCGTACAATGCTATCCACTGTTTTAGTATATACTAATGATGACTATTAAACACTATTTGCCACTATGTGTGACTGTTCACCACTATTCATACTATTCAAGACTATTTGCACAATTTCACAACTATTTGCTATTCGGGTTTTCCAGACACCAGTTCTGTGTTGTTTAAAAGGTGGATAACGCTATACATCGGATAAATCACTATCCAGCGGATAACGTGGTTTGTTTTGTTACCTCATGTCCACTGGATAGCAACTTATCCGGCGGAGAGCATTATCCAGCCTTTGAACAACTGGGGCCTGGACAGTAAGATTACAATCTTTTCTCTAAGCCTGAAATTTTCTTAGCCTTGCAAAAGAAATTAAGAAGCCAAAAATTGTTAATACAGTGGACTGTATAGCTTTAGAATTTACTTGTTTAATGAATCGTTGTTTCACCGTGCTAATCATGTAAACACTGCACTATGATATTCACTGCGCAGTTCACTCAGTCAATCAAAACGTCTGAGATGAGCATGAAGACAAAATCTTTCAAAACACGACGTTCTGCAAAGCTTGTATTAGCAGGGTATCAGATAAGACGACAAAGAGAAGTAAGTAAGTCTTAATCTACACCTAAACTTGTCCACCAGTTAACATCAACAAAGCTTATAGCAGATACCAAGATGGTGACGTTTGTCGCTTGGTGCCGGCGAGCTTATCGTGTAAATACCCTACAGTTCTAAACTTACCAAGTACCAACTTCGCCACTATGCAACCTTCTATCATTATGTGAAGATATCACACGGATACGATGCCATAAACAGCCATATAAAATCAATATTTGGCTGGTACACGTCGAATACACTATCACTTTTCCAAAATCTGTCTTTCGCGCGAAATTTATTACATACTGCGCATGTCTTGTAGAGAATGGCTGAAAGCCGACGGACTGCAGGCCCATGTACATAACTGGTCTGTACGTTTTCTTTAAATTCTTTCTTTTTTCCTTTTATCTTTATCCCCTTCGCTTTAAGCCAAAGGGCTTGGCGGTAATTTTGAGGTCTTTTTAAAAGAATGCAAAACGGTAAGTTTTTTATAACACCCCTGACCTCACCTCCAATAATTCAGAAAATAGCGATCTAAATGAAAGATGCTTATGAAAAAGCGAGCATTTGCAAAAAGCCGCACACTGGGCGTCTATTAAACTAATAAATGGTCTTAAAATATTAGCCTAAAAAGATGTCTGAACTGAGAGAGACGTTAACAATACAGTACAATAAGAATGGTAAAAAGATGGAATAACAATATCAGTTTTTTTTTTAACTGGAATGCACGTTCGGGCTTTGGGGATTGATATCGATTATGTAAGAAGGGTTTTACCTTTTAGGCCATAACTTAACCAAAAATAGGAGAATTATATTTTTCACAGATAAGTCAGTGGAGATCAAATGGAGTGACATGGCCAAAGCCGCCAGTGTGGAGATCAGAAAAATGATCCAATTTAATTTCGAATTCGACTTTAAACCTAAGTACAAATAACGTGAGAAAGGCAGTAGTACAAAACCCGCATTGTACTTCATTGTACTCTAAGCAAATTCCATTTTTCCCCCAGTCCGACGCGGTTCAAAGTCTGGATTTCAGGATTCGTGAAGTCCGAAATGGATATCGAGTTCCTCTCTAGGCATTTAAGTGTGTAGTTTTGTTGTACAGTTTACTAGTCATATATAATCTGACTTGCATTTTGTACTGCAGCCTCTCCGAATTACTGCAAAAATTTAGGGGGGTTATTAAGGCGCGCACCCCTCATTTATCGCGCGCGCGATGCTGCTCGAGGTTCGCGCGTGTACGTCACAAACTAGTACCTGCACAAAAGCATGCCTTGCACTGTTCTTTCAGTGCACTGTAGCGGATAGCCTGCACTGCGAAAACAGCCGTCCTTCTTCGCTTCCAGTGCGGGAGCGAAGAAGGACGGCTGTTTTCGCAGGCTATGCAGCGGAAGGCGCAGCTGGAATTCCGGAAAATTCACCTGCGAATGGCTAATTGTTTTCATTGAAACATTATCGTCTCAAAAATGAGTGGACGAGATTGTGCTTTTATGTAAACGACGTACTTGTTTCCCCTTCCCCTTGAAATTCACTCTTATGTGATCAGCGCCCTTGGGGTTGAAGGAGGAAACATTGTAGACAGCTTCAAGGGAAAGCCAAGCCGACAAAAAGCTTTAAGAATCGCGTGGTTTTAGCCATGCGTGACGAAGCAAAGCAAAAGTGCAGAACAAAGGAAAGGAAATGTCTAGCACAATAATATAACTGTGAAGTGGAAATAAAATAAAAATAGCCACTTAGATATGACGAAGTCATTGAAGCATTCTGGAATCTATTAAATTTTGCATCATTAGATTTCATTTTGCCTACGGACTACGATGTTTGTCACATTCATTTAAATGCGATGGCGGTGTTTTTTTTTTTCGATTCGCAAAGAAGCGTAAAATGAGAGGCATTTTATTTAAGCACGGCCGGCTCAAGTGACCGGTGGCGCACGAGTCATGTGCGGAAAGCGGCCAGTCACGAGACAATCAGATAATGGAACTCCACGAAACTTTCAAATGATGCAGCTGATTCAATGTTTCCCAAGGGTCTATAGAATAATCGGTTGTTGGAAATAAATGACAGTTTAAAACAAAAGGGCCTTTGTATTGCCTCAGAATGCAACAATCAGACCTGTCTACTCTGCGGGTATCACGCTTCAAAACAATAGCTCGATCCTAATAAGCAGCCGCGGATTTGCATACATCACTGCAGTGAAGGCAAGAGAGCACATGGAAATGATGTGCTTCTTAAAAATCCATCAAGAAAACTCGGTTATCCACAGCTTGAATCAAGTTGCAATTCCACTAGTCTTATGTAATACCTAAAGCCTTGCAGCACACCTAAGTTTTGTGATAAAATTTTTATTCCTGGCTGTTAAGTAATTAATAACAGAATCACTTGCCAACAGAAAATAATTTATTGTGTTCAATACCATAAATATAGGCACATAGCATTGATATAATTTTTTGTGACTTACTGCACAACCTCTTGGAACCAAGGTTAACATACTAAAGTCTTGGCCAGCTATCATATTTCATATATTCACAAATATTACAAAGCACTACTCTTCGATCTATACGACTGATACAATTCAATTCTTTCAGGAATAGCTATAATTCTCTATGTTATATCAAATTATGCCCTAGACCAAACAGCATCACTATGAAACTAACATGCCTGACACATTGGCAAACACACCGCAAACAGCCATTGGTAAATTTGGGAAATTTGTGAAATTTGTGCAACTAAACAAAAAAAATTCAACTCTGTCTAAAAAATAATGTGTGCAGATAAACCTGTACAAGTACAAATTCATTTCGGGCAAGAATGCTACAACAAATGAAAATGTAGAGGAACACTGAAACAGATCGTTACAAACATTAAAAAATTCTGCATCCACTTTCAAAAAGGGCCCAATTCAAAAGTTCAAACCTAAGAACTTGTGTCATGTATACATAATTTTAATATCTCCGAAAAATGTAACTCGGCATCATAAAATTGTTCTCAACCACATAAGTAGCTTCACTACTTAGGCAAAGCAAGAGAATGATAGATGTTTTGATAAATACACAAATCCAATCTTTCCAATACTGCAGTTATCAACAACACTGCACGCTAGTACAGTCAAAACACTACCTAACAAAAATGTGATAAAAGGCAACATGTGTTGGATGTAAACATAGAGTTTTTATCTGCTACACAGCAGATGTGCAGGAACTACCTATACCTGTGACGATGCACACATACGAAAGACAGGAAATACCCACTACATGGCAACAGTTCAACATAATTGTGTAGACGTTGAACCTTTCCTTCTGATCATCTGTGATCACATGCCAAATTCAACATTCTTTATACTCTGTCAATATCCAAATTGCTCCAGTACAAAAGGAAATTCTGGCAGTTACTTGACCCAAGATACCTAGGGCTTCTTTACAAAATGTCACTTACAAAAACTTTAAGAACCAACCATGCACAAGCTTGGTTAGATCTGTTATAAAAATGTTATCCTGTACACCATAAATTAAATCTTTCAATTAGTAGAGACCACTACGTATCTCGCCTACATTAGGTATCTGGCTGATAAATTGCTCTAAGTTAATATCAAAGCCTCCATCCCCCATGTTCATCTCATCGCAGATAATGCTTTCCAAGTCACAGTCAAAATCACCATGAAAGGCATCCAGTTCTAGATCACTAGGGAACTTTTCATTCATAAATTCGAGCTGATTATTGTTCGTCACTCTGGTGAATGGGTGCCCTTGCAACGAATGGATGCCATTTTCCATCATCACTGGACCTGCACCGACATGTTGCTGAACGAAGGGGTCTGAAGAGTACGTGTAGGTCTGATGGTTCTGGGCTAGACCGTTTATTCCGTTAGCATAGCTGGGCTGAAAGTTCTGAAACATAGAATTATCTGGGCTCTGTTGCACTTCCATTTCTTGATCGCGACAAAACATGTCATTCACGCGAGTTGGGATAGTATTTTGACGTTCCTGTGGACTGCAGTAACTGCGTTGCTGAAAGTGAGGCTGTTGTGAAGGTGGATTGAACACTCGTAAATTGCCGTATGCAGGCCGAGGAGCAGCTATAGTTTGTGGGGGGAGTATTTCTGGACTCAGTGACTGCTGAGTGCGTTGAATAGGTTGTATATATCCACTATTATTATAGCTAGTGTCGAAACTGCTCGATATCTTCGAACTCATACCGTTTGATACAGCAATGCCGAGGTCATTATGAGGTTCGGACGGAAGTAACGATGGTTGTATTGGTGTTAAAGTCTGTTTTAATCTGTTATTTTCAGCGGCAAAAGGATCCAAACTCATCGAGTTAGCCATTTTCGTGAGCTCTTCAGCCACTGGGGTCGAAGTGCCGGCCAAGTTGAAATTATTTGAAGGCACATGATCCTCGCACGGTGCTTCAAGTTCGTCCCCATGAGCTGGTATAGGAGACAACCGACCACCAAGACTGCTCACTGTCGAGGCATTTGATGAAGTTCGCGGTCGAGCAAAGCTGTCGCCAAGTGGAAAGGGCAACGGCGACTCAGACTCTGGAATTGTGAGCAACGAGTCGGAACTCGAACTATTAGTCGGCGAAACATTCCCCGGAGAGTTGGCCCTGCCATCACGCGCGCGATTCACTGAAAGTCGAGGGCTCGATGGAGACTCGCCGTCTTCTTCTTTTATTTTCTCCTTTTTCGTTCGCCCTCGCTTTTTCTCTGATTTAGGAGCCGAATCGAGAGAGCCAGAACGCCTACGACTCGTTTTCCCTCCTTTGGCATCTGGGTTGAGCATCCACCAAGAGCTTTTGCCATTGCCCTCGTTTTGTACTCTAACAAACTTGCTGTGCAAGGACAAGTTGTGGCGAATTGAATTCTGCAACAAAATGACAGCCACGCAAGTGATAACATTAGAAACTATTGCCTCGTAGAATACGCCGAAAGTGAAATTAGGGAGCCAGTCAGCTGTTACAGAAGTCAAATCATCTGATTGCTCTTGTGAACAAGGAAATACCATACCTTAATAAGCTTAGCTTACCTTCCAACCCGCAGAACTATTGCTGTCTCCCTTGTCCCTGAAATAGGGAACTTGGTTCACCATCCAGTCGTAAATCTGTGACAGCGTCAAGCGCTGCTCTGACGAGCTCTGAATCGCTTGGGTTATTAAGTCTGCATAAGACAAGTTCCCCCACGCATTTTTTCGCGAACTTTTCTTCGGTCCCTCGCTGAGCTGTTTCAAGCTCTGATCTACTTCGCGTTCAGATTTTGTAAAGTCCGACGGGTCCGGGAGGGGCCATGTATTCGAACGTCCTCTCCTTTCCTCTAAAATTTCGCTGTCGCCCGTTTCACCGTTCATCACCAAGCCTCAAACGAACGAAAGCAACTCTGTAGGTACCGGCAACAACCAACCATGAACTCAAAACACTGAAACTCTCTCCGCGATTCGGAAAAAGCAATTTTCTTCAAACACGCCGCGAGTTCGCTATATCCTAAATTGATTCCTGCGTGACGTCAGCGGTGTTGTCATTGGTGATAACATTAAATGCAATGATTGGTTAATTAAAGAATTTGAATGACGGCTGAGTTGTGACGGCTGTACCTTGACTGTACCGCCCTTTAACGTAAACCAATGAGGGAAAAGCACTTCCCGGGAAAATTGACCAATGAGTGGCCATGTGTTTTGCGAATGCGTTTTATCGCCCACGCTCCTGTGATTATATTGTAATTTTTGTCAGCGAACTGGAAACTCTCTGCCGTAATATATAGGGTAACCTCACGCGAAGGCTGTCACTCGCTAATTTACCGCTGTTGTCAACTAAAAATGAGGATCCTTGTCAACACAAAAGAGTAAAAGCACTTGGGACTGAATGTTTGACATTCTCGTTTGTCGTAAGAGACAGACAGCGAGCCACATACGTCATCGGAAAGTATCGGATTTCCTGACAGAGCCACTCGACCCACCGGAAGTCAAATATTAAGAGTGCGGTTTGTACTCAGTCATTTTGCGGCAGCGAGTGAATTACATGCTAATAGATTTGTGAAGTACAAAAAATGGCCTTCTAGAACAATTAAATTGCCTCTTTCATTCTCTTCAACATGTGCACCTCTTGTGTTTGTATTGTCTTCCAATTGAATTAAACATTGCACTTGGTGCGATCACAGGTAGTTTTTAAACTCCCGAAAATTTTTACCCGTATTGCCCTAAATTTGTGACGGCAGGTGGATTGCAAAAAAAATTCGATAACAGACTAGTAACAGCTTCTTATACTTCGACAACATGAGACATAAATAATTGAAATGACAGTCTCAGGAGCTAAGCCAGATATTGCTTTTATTTCGTTAATTTCCGGCTGAACATTTACCTGAACTACGATAGAGGTAAAGCCACTTGATCACAAAAATTTGACATTCACCTTGGAAAGTAAAAATCAGTGTCAAAAAACAGGAAAATTATTGGGGTTTGTAATTTGTTACGCCCAAAACGAGATCAGTAATTGTCTAAATGAGTCCCCACTCCACCCATTACCTTAAAAATTTAAAAAGATTGACAAATTAAAAATCACCAGAAGTCTATTTTGTCTGTTTAATTAACTGTCTGAACCGACGAGCTGAGGTCAACGCAAAAAGTTTGCCAATTCAAAAAACAAAACGCCTAGAATTTTAACTCTGAAAAGGTTCTTCTCTCTGATCGGGATGATCAACGCATCTGATATTTGCTATCGTTTGATCATTGCTTTATATACATCTACTGACTTTTCATTTGATTCCACTGGTCAACAACGTCTCTCCAAAACTGAAGAAAACTTGGGATCGCGCTTAATAAAGTAAGCTCTAACTGATTCGAGATTGCATAAGTAGACAGACTCAGTTGAAAGTGATCCCTTTCAAAGACAGCCAGCATGGCGGCCAAAGACATTAGATGAGCAGCGACCAACACTCTCAAATACTCAAACATAAGAGCACTGGCCATGGGTCAGTATAAAACCGGAAAAAGTGGAACGAAACCCCTTATCACTCAAAGTATAAACGTTGTACGCTAAATAAGTTCAATTGTTTTTGAAACCACAGTTGTTCAAGTGACCATGGGTCGATGCGAGAATGTCTGCTATGCAGCAACCGGCACGGTATAGGGAAATAAATCACTATTTCCCTAAACATGAACGATTCTGGAGCCAATATATCTCAAAACAACCGATGTGAACGTGTACGGTAAAATAGAAAACTATGACATGAGGAGAAAACGGAGCTCGCATAGCTACTGACTAATTCAGGTTGTCGAACGTGACAACCGGCATTACGTAACTAATAAATTGTAAACATTGCGCCGTGCATCATAAAGGAATTTGGCGATGCAAGTGTTCATTGTCATAGTAGAACCGACTGACACTCCTAACGCCAAGAGACAACTAAAATATTTTTAAGATTGAATCTTTCTGGGCTGCATGTATTTTTAAATATAAATCGCTGGGCGTGATTTTAATGGGTTCCTGTGTGGGTTACCGAGATCGGTAATTGTTCACCAGGGTGCTAAATAATAAGCCCCGTTAGCAGGAAGTAAGAGAGTTGTAAAACAACATGGTTTAGACGTCAAAAGCAGTAAAATGCAACGACGTTTTAAATTTTTGTCATTGCTAAACATCAGAAGAGTATTTTGGCCTCTCGAAATTCTGTTATTCAACAGAATACACAATAATCCTCGGAGCGTGGAGTAGTTTCTATAGGTCTTTCGTTATCAGTAGTAAACTTGTTCCATATTGATTTCTTTCTTTTCTTATATAATCAATCTGGGTCGGATCAGTTTGTTTTATTTCCTGTAGACTTCAGGCAGCCACTTAATCCAGGCTTTTGACAACCTTTCAGCAGTTGAGTGCAACTTCTCGGCAAGAGCTTCATTAGCCGCGTAATACTGGCTTTAGCGGGTTTCTCTTATATAACTTGAAATTTCACTTGTGCAATACTGGCGGGGACAGAGTGACTTGCAAAACGTCTACAAGTCTGGAAAATGTTACAAGAAGTCAAGTAAACGGCATGGAATTGAACTGATGAAGACCCGAAAAAAACTATCAGACAGCTGAAACGATAACCAGGCATTCAGATTGTACATGAAGTCGTGAATCAGATAAGTTCCTCGTCAGCTCTCGAATTATGATTACACAGGAATAATATCTTCTTTTAAAATGTTTATTTATAACAAAAGCTCAGTTTCTTCTCCTCACAGAAATATTCTACACATTCGAGTAAATATTCCTTCAAACATTCTCTCTGACGAACTGAGGTTTGCGCGCGTGGGGTAACGCGTCACCCACGCACCTGCGTGGATCACTCGCGTGTCAAAAATACAGCAGTGCTGTACGTGATCAGCTCAACGCTTCTTATTTGCATCGGAAACAACACTATCAAAACATTCTGCGTATTTAGATTGAAAATAATTCTCAACTGAAATTTTCTGACCGCAAGAAATAATAATAATCAGGTAATGGGCTCCTGCAATAATAAAAAATACGTCAGTGATCGATATTTCATTCTCAGTTGTAATCAGTGATTAAGCGATATTCATGCTAAGAAGGACTCTGTGGCTTTGCAGAAAAAGGCAAAAATTCTTCAAGTTATAATGGCATAAATTTGCGGGAATGGACTCTAAACTATGCACCCTATTTGCATGTTTCTTCTAATCTTCTGAATTAAAAATTACGTGTCGGTGATAACAGCTATATTTTTTGGCCTCTTGTGCTCGCCCAAGTTGACATATTACTTTCTTCTTACAGTGGAAACTTCTAAAGGAAAGGAAATTCATGAGACAATTTATGAGTGCAGCTCTGGTCAGCTGCTATTAATTGTTTTATTATTGTAGCAGCTATAACATTGTTTTTGTTATTTGTTCTATTGCCGGTTTCCTTGAGGGTATCGAACCATTCATGTGAGACATTTAATATCGCGCGATACGAAAGCTGCCGCAGAACCCAACAAAATTGGTTCAAAAACTCAAGCGGTTAGAGAAATTGGGGTACAAATACAAAATGTTTAAGCGGCAAGCAACCGAACGATGATCTTGCTGGCATACGTTGGATCAATAGTGATCTAATCTGCTTCTTATATAAAATAAAGAATATCAAAGCTGAAACCGACAAAACGTAGAACGTCGGGATTCCTGTGTATTTCAGTATTTTGTGATCCCTGTTTTATCAATTTATTCCACTCTGCATGCATGGAGGAGAATATATATTGTTGGCCATTTCTGTACAGACTGGGAATACTCTTTCATCCTACCGCTATGAACTGAAATTTCTGCAGCTGAGCTTATAGCGGTGACACTGACGGTTGCTAAGTAGTGAAAAGGTCAGTTTATCATCACTCCGTACAGCCCAGTGACCAGGAAAATCTCACGCAAACACTCTCCTTACAAAGAGTTATATTAAATGGGTACAACTGCTTTAGACAGGAAGTGGATTTGGATGTCAATCTTGGTTGTGAAGTCTAAATGCCATATCGAACGAAAAACTATCTGTATTGAGATCTTAAACTCGAGACAATGATCTATACTTAATTCGCTTTCACTTGCTGTATGATAGCAAATGTACTCATTTAACTGATAAGCAGCACCTCAAGTATACATTTGGAGCAATTTACGATTCTGATTGCATTGAGGTTACTATAGAATCGCTCGAAAATGCTCAAGGGAACTGAACTTGATGTCGCAACAAGTCTGACAGTCAGACCAACTTGCACCAGCGCAGTTACGTTCGTAAATAATAATTTGTCATATTGCGTTTTTTCGCCTTTATTTATAACCCCGATTGCACCGATGCGACGATGCGTGAGTGAATTCGAACATAAATGGGAGAATGTCTGGCTAGAAAGTTCTATAGTGGTCTCATAAGAGGGCGCGATCTTAACATCAAAACAAAATTATTTTATGTTGAATTTCACAGCAACTGTGGCTAAGAAAAATATGTCTTCAGCTGGTTTGGAGAGAGCACAGATTTTTCAAAATGTTTTGTAAATGGAAGTCAGACTTTTACGGTAAACAACTCCTCCCCTGAACCAAAAGATAAAAACTAGCAACCTGTTCCATGTAGGGTAGAAAATAAAATAAGTAAACAGATGTTAACTAGTTCAGTTTTCTTACGTAATATCAATAATGAAATCTCCGGAGCGCATATTACTGAGTTCAATACAGATTGAAACTGCCAGTGTCCTTGGCCGAACCGGCCTTTCATCAAGAAGATTGTTCTGCAAAAATTATTCACGGAACGCAAGTGGGTTATAGCTCCGTCAACACCCTTCTTTGTACTTCTTTCAGAAACGATTTGGGATATAGAATTTAGATGATAAACATACGTAGTACACATCACGTGTTCCAGGGTCCAGCAATCCAGCAGTCCAATGTCCAGCGGGTAATTATTTCTGCGGTTTGAGTTTGATAAGTGGCTGATAAGCGCTGATAACATGGTCATTCACCCACATGTGTTCTTGTGGTTAACAAAATAAATTCCATTTATATTTATACCGTACCAAAACATAACAAGGTTGGTGTTTATATTTTTGATTTTCGCATGCACCCATGAAAACGGAAAGCATAGCTTCCAAATATTCTCACTTAACCATGTGATTTCTTTTTTTCTTGGAAACAAAAAGTGCCCGACTTACGTACAAACATACACATCATAATTTGCATTTCTCTTCGACATAGTCACATCAGAAGAACCATGTGCGAATCTGATAGAAATTCAATTTTAATTTTTAGCTTCGTCATAAACTGAGATTGCCAATTCTGTAAGGCCGAGGCAAACGGCAAAAAACACATACTGCCAAATATTGTATCTGATTGCGGAATAAGGAAATTGTTTACAACACAAAAAGGCCGCATAAGGCCATTTCGCCACATACATCCGCTGAGCTGTTAAATTATTGTCGCACAGCCAAGACTATAAAAACACAAAACAAAACAAGACAAAACACTATAAAGTGAAGTTGTAACCTGGGGGAAATAAACAGGTTATTTGATTACTTAACAGGTGTAGAGTACTCTTGCAGATTTGATCAAACGTCGGAATTGAGTAACATTTCCTTTGAAGTAGCCTACCTCGTGTTGGTGAACAAAGCGTGTTAAACTGCTTTTAAGATTAACAACACACAGGTCAAGCTTTTCCGCCCTTTTCAGAGAACCGTTCTCTATAGTGGATATGAGCGGCCTATGTTTGTTTGCGACTCGAAAAGTGCGCCCAAATAGCTATATCAAGGTGCATTCATACATAACATTGCCATGATAAAAGAAAGCTGTTTTTTTTACATCCGTTCAAAGTCCTTGGAGAGGACAGCTTGAACGGCATAACAAATCAAACATAAAATGCCAATTCAATGAAAAGACGGGTCAGGTGGTTTTTTTGTTAAAAAAAAAAAACAAACAAAACAAAAACACTTGAAATCAAGCATTTCTCCTCCCTGTCGATCTGCCCAAACATTTTTGATTAATTGTGACTCGGAAGTCTCTTGTGAGAAGTGAATGATCAACAACTTTCGTATCTTCTAGAGTGGAAAAAAAACATTGTGAGGTAATGGCCTCCTGGTGAGCGGCCAGTAATTCTGTGGGCGTTCTTTTTATCTTTTGGGCGGTTTTCGATAAGCTGTGTATCACATAGCGATTGGAGACACTGCTAACACTCAACAAAAATTCCGGAAAGATTTCTGTAGGAGAACAGAAACGGTAAGCTTTTTTGCCTTGACCGAGCGGATAACAGCTGAAATAAACAAGATGTTGCGAGGCAGTCCAAAATTGTCGTTCATTTGCTTTTGCCGTACCAGCTGCTCCAGACCTTCTGCGCGCCGTTTGCAGCGGCCCAAAAGGATTGGACTCCGGAGTGAATTTTGCTAATTGAGTGGTACACACCCGACGTCTTCTACAATCATACCAGTTGTGTGACTCAGCCGCTTTCCCCGTGTAAATGGAAAACAGCTTAGATTAAATGTTTCACAGTAAAAACAGAATGAATGTTCAGTTCGTCGATGGAAAGAGACCTGTATAAGGGTCTATAAGTTCGTAAAGGGCCGGGAGGCAAATAAAAGCAAACATGATGAAAATATGACAATAAAAGAAAATTGAGAGAGAGACACACACACACAGTTTGGTGGAATAGAAGTTTCCATTGTTTCACTCATAATGATCAGTAATGTAAGTTGAAACAACAGCAATTGACTAGTTTGGCTAGCAATGACTAGTTTGGCTAGCACAGAAACACATTCAACAAGTTTTTCAAGTGTGGCCAAACATGATGTAGTAAAACTCTGACATTCTTTCAATTTATGTTCTGAGGACAGTTCTGCATCGAAGAGGCGCTTTGTCAACCGTTGCCATAAGCGATAATGGCGCGAAAAAGTTATTTTTCCCAAGCTAATTGTAGGCTTAACAAGGAAAATAAATGGTTGTTTTCTCCCGAAAAGCACCTTAATCCCCGCTACTTTTTAACGTGATCTATAGAACCATAAAAAATTCTGCTGCAGTTCAGATTTTTTTGTTTTCAGATAATGCTGTAAAAACTACTGTTGGAAATACTTGGTTTGTGTGCACGCTACAAACAGTTCTTTCAACTAATGTGTTTTGTGTTCTTAGCCCGCTTTCAATTTATCAGTGATTTATAAGTAGGCTTGTAACTTAAGATCAAAGTCTAGCAATTTTATTGAACATATGTTCAAGCTCTCGATTACTAGGGCTTCTGAGCAAAACCTGTGCATATTTATATTCACGTATCAAAGGCATTCCATGACATTTCCTCCCGCTGCGCTGGAGATCAACTCCTCCATCTTTTTATAGCACCATGGCTGACGCGATGTCACGCGCACGCGCGGCCGAGCTGAGAAACAACCTTACTCGATTTGAACAAGTTAAAGGTTGAATCTGCGATGATTGATAAGTCTACAGAACAAACCGATTAAAAACTGTCTACAAGTTTATTCAGTCCTTTGATCGTGTAATTAAGTAAATTAAGAGGTGAAAGAACTTCCTTCCTTTTGTCGAACCGGTTACGCAAAATAAAATGACCGGGTTATAGATATGATTATGAAGTCAGTGCAATTTCGTGAATAAATACAGGAATATCAAATAAAGATATGTACGTGCCGTTCGAATATGACGGCTGGTATTTCAAACATGTGTCAGCGGTCAGAAAGGTCTAGGAAGTCCTAAGAAGACAGATCAAAGCTGTGTACGTGAGAAAATGTTAGATTCTTGACTCACTTAAGAATCTTACAAATTAATGAGATTCGGCGTTATTAAAAGTTTATCTTGAAGGGGGGCAGGTCACGCTAGTTTAGCAGATTACGCTCCACACATCCAATCTGGAAAAACAGTTTAGAAAGTAAAATGGCAAAGAAAAATGGTAGAAGATTTAGGGAGCAGACATGAAATACTTGAAACCAAAACTGGATAAGAGATAATCTTAAGCGTTCTGCTTAACGCTCTGAAACGCGATTTTAATACTGCGAGCAGGCAAAATCATCACTGAATTGCATATCGTGAGAATTCGACGTATGTAGCATTATTTCGACGTGGTGATGGGACAGTGCGCCGGAGTTTGACCTGCAAAGGTTAATCTCACGGCTCTTATTGTAGGCTGGACGTGACTTTGTAATCGTTCTAATGTTTGTGTCTGAGTAAAAGCAGGGGACGCCCTTGCTGAACATATCACCCACGCTCATCACGCGAGGGCGGAATCACACTTCCAGTTCCCCAAACGGGCTGGGTACAGGTCCCTTATCTTAGGTGATTCTGTTCTGGGGTGTTACAGTTCACTTGTTCTGTGATTGTTCTAGGTGATTCTGTTGTAGCTCCTTTATCAGCTTTATGGGCTGGGCATATTACAAGTCACTTGTTTTACGTGATTCTGTTGCAGTGGGCTCATATTTCCGCTGCTCACTTGAGTCTGGTCTACGTTCCTCTCCAAGAATAGCGTTCAGGGGAGGAAGGCGGGCTCCTTTTTCAAACAGGATGCAGCCGGTAGTTGAGCCAAAATAAATATAGAATCCAGAATTTCAACCTACTTCTGGAACTGAACATTTCGAGAGAAATGTGAATCTCCCTCAGGAGTGTATGGATAAAATACAGGCTACAAAAACTCTTTAGAAGTGCAAGGTGCGAAACGAGTAAGGGTGAAAGTTTTTTGCGAAGGACAAATCCTCCGCAGGGTAAAAAAAAAAACATGGCGACTGGTACATGATCTACCCATAGTTCTTAGCGCGAGAGGACCTAACCAACGCTCATCACTCGTACAGAAAAGTTCCAAAAACCTCAAAACCAGCGTTATGTACGCATGGTATCGTGGCAAAGTGTCAAGCCGCCATTTATTTTTTTCTTACAGAGGCCATTGTTATATTTAAATAGCTGTTTTTAAATTTCAACGGTTACTCAGTTTTGAAAATGTATGTAGAGTACATACGAAACGTCAAGTCTTAATCAAAAATGTGCAAGTCCAATATGTTTATCACTGTTGTTTGTTTCTTATATTGAAGATGAAACAACAACAACATCATATTAAATGTTAGGAGAACTCCGAAAAAAATCCGAGTCCCAGATGGGATGTAAACCCACGACCAAGAAGTCAGCACACTTTGGTAAAATAGGTAAAAAAAAAACCAGGCGAGCCTACTGCCGGGGCCCACTGACGGTTTACAAGTAACACGAGGAACCCTGAAGAAATTAGCCGTCATCATCACCAGCACTTCCGTGACTGTTTTGAGTTCTCAAACCCTTTCAACTCTTTCAAGAGCAGCCGACTGCCAGAAGTAGTTCGATTTAACACTGAATTACGATCCCTCTGCCTTGCTAGAAGAGCGCATGAATAGGCAACGAGGCATACTCCGAGTTGGCTATAACTCAAAGAACACTAAGACATTAGTCTAATTGTTTCAGTGTACTAACTACTTGATTACAATGCAAAAGCCATAAAAGATTAGAAAATCGGCTGCGGATAAAGTGCCTACCCATGTTGTACGTCAACATGGACAAGAAACAGTCAGTGCAGCGGAATTCGAAAAAAGCGCTCAGTGTCTTCTAAAATTTGTTAGAAACCCAACAAATAACTCACAGGAAACTTTTCCATCATCTTTTAGTAAAAGATCGTGCCTATGAGTCAGAATGCTTCTCTGGTTACTAGTTGTGCAAAGCTTTAATTTCAAGTAGTATACTATGGATAATAGGAGCCTTTAGGCGAGTGTGTATACCAAGAAAATACAAGAGATAACTGGAATATTCCATGGTATACCTCGAAAGAGCGTTGCATAACTATTTTATACCATGCCATAGAAAATACGGTGGCCGACCCGATCAATGCGACATACGCGCGAAGCATGATGGGGAGGTTGGATGTTAGACTTTACCGTCGAATGGAGATCAGCTTTTCTGAATTCTGATTTTCTAAGGCATAGTATAACACTGCGTAGCCAAACATGGTTTCTTGTTACAACTCAATCTCCTCACAGAACATTTTATTGCTAAAGGGCACTACCATGCACGAGTCTAAAAGTCAAACTCCAAAATATTGCTATGGAGGAAATTCTAAGAATAATGATGCAGTTTTGTTAAAAAATTACTATAGAAGTGCTCTGAAATAAACGATGTGTTATAATGAACTCCACATTTACAAGGTTGTAATATATCAGATTGAAAAGTCTGATTGAAATTTCGTCTTTTTGTCTTGAAAAAGCGTCAAAATTTTGTTACAATAAGCACTCCCTCCAGTAATTCACTTATCTCCGTCAGGGGTCGGTTGTATGAGCAGTTGATGTACAGATTTTAAGGTACTGAGTCCTATTTTTAGCAGTCCGTTAAACAAAAATGCGCTGAAATCGTCGTCATAACTTTGCTATAAAGACCTGTAGAAACAAGAAGGAAATTTGCTATTTCTCGAAAACAGTGCCAGTAAAAGAATACCATTACAGCAAGAACTCGTGCTAGTTCCGTGTTACCAATAATTGAGCGAATTCTCGCGCACTCATTGGTCGAGAGCTATTGCTGAAAAGAGTACAGACCACATGATCAAAGCTATAAACACAACTCATGACAAATCTCAGGGAGCTTGAGAAATTGTTAAGCTTCTCCCATAAACGGAAGCCGGTAACTTGGAATATGGACCAATATGGCCTCTGGAGGACACTTGGGGCGACCACCAGCTCGTGAGCTTCAGGCGCAAACGAGTGATCAATAAAGCTGTCACGAGCGCGAGTAGGGTTTCCCTCGATACCGCCACTATGGAGCAGTGACTTCCAAGTGAAAACTCTCTCCTGTGGCACGTAGTTCCTCTGAGGATGGAGCATTTTATGAAATTATTTTACTGGTTCATAAGATTGTAGAAAATGGAAATACGGACGATTTGTAAAGAACGCTTTTTGGCGCTCGCGTAATCTTCGTCTTCAAGAGATCCCGGAGCATGCAAATTTGTGAGAGTGCATGGTACACATTCAAGTGTAGGAGGTGGTCCATACGGGCACGTGCGCGCGTGTCACTTACATAGTCATGCACGTGCACACATGCCTCACGGGGCTTCGCGTGGATACACGTGCAACAGGCAAAAAAATAAACAATTATCCTGATGAATCACGCGAATATCACCTGATAATTAGTTTACATTCAAGTGACTTTCCTCAAGCTCGAGCGGAATAATGGACTTATTGATCAACAAATAGACGCATGCAAACTACACACGTCATTCCGAAATTAAGACCTCCCACCCTCCACATAAAACGCAGACGTACATTTCTCTGGAATGAGGGTCTATGTGCAATTTTTCACTTGGCTTTTATGCTGCACCCAAGAAAAATAAGCCTATTTGCTTGTATTGTGCGTTTTGTTGTTGCACCTTGTGACTGTGGTACGTTCGCTTACCAATTTATGTACCTTGGTGGAGAGAAGCATTGTGAGAGTAAAGACACAACGCAGTGTCCCGGGCAAAAGGCTCGTTTCAATCATAGTTAATTTAACTATGTTTTTATAAAGACCCGGGAAATTTTCGGGCCCGCAAAGCCATTTTTAATGAATCTATATCAAAAGAGGGTTTTGTAAGCCTAAAACTTCTTGTATGAAGGGAACCTCTGTTCATATTAAGAGTGTATGAACAAAACAACTCTGTAATCATGAGGTTTGAGATTTTGCTGTCTTTCCTGGCTTTCCGGGTGCAAAACTTTTTGGACCTTCGAGAAAGGTTGTGACTAGAATGGATGCTCCAAAATACGGTGAGACACTTAAATTTTTGTATTTAAGGTACCAACCGATCTTTAGTAAAGTCTCACCAAAGGTTTACCAAGTTTAATTATGGTGTAACCAGAACAATTTATGAAAGCTA
>OFHQ01000008.1_pt1:10000-19043 | contig 19043 bp, 8 predicted proteins | sample 1521071 | NCBI WGS metagenome assembly OFHQ01 (sample SAMN04272335, study PRJEB24112) | coral metagenome | biome: Coral reef; feature: Shallow seawater; material: Coral tissue | host: Coral | place: China: South China Sea | collected 2014 | reverse complement strand
CCACCATTCCAGTTTGTTTGTCTGAGTCTTGTCTGAGTCATGACGTCACTCGCGCTTCGCTATTGCTAAACGATTATCCCTCTCGGGCTCGTTCGATATGAGATGATTATAACCAACTAGGCGCCTCGTTGGCTGTCTGTTATCTCACATCCAACGCGCTCTTGTGGAATAATTGTTAAACACTTACAAGTGCACACAAGAAGACTCATTCACCATCGTGCACCAGACCCAGGGTTCCCCGTGCAAACAGTTTATCAAGCTCAGTATAAAATTACGACTATGTCATAATTTGTCGAATAATGCTGTTCATTCTTGGGGAACATCGTCTGATTTCGAGTGGGTTCTTCCTGGACGGGCGGAGTGCGGACTCGGCAGGTTAATGGCGCATAGATTTTAGCGAGCTCGGCTTACGGCTCGTTTGGCTCAGTACAGCGTAGACATAATTTTGGAAGGTTTCCGACAAAAGAGCTGTTGCTTAGCGACCAGACCAGCTGTAGTCGAGATTGAATGCTTATCTAACCAAATGAAAAACAATTGAAAGGATTTTTGAAACTATGGTTAGAAAACCTAAGAATAAAGTCAACCGTAATCCTACGTTAATTGAACCAAGCTCTACGCTCAAGCCAGGGACATACCACATGATCCGAAACACCAAGTGCAAGAGCACGTGTTTCAGTTCGCATGTTTTTGTGTCTAAAATCACTCCTTTAACCACGTGCTCACGCTTCACGCACACACCACGCCCAATAGCAGCTGAGCACGTGTTCACTCGCAGAATTGACTTTTCAGTATCATTAGCGCGTGCGGAAAATAGTTTACCTAAATGAAAAAATTTACCTAGTAATCTGTTAATTAAACAAAACAGCACCGAGACACCAGAACAATTTTCTAAAACTAGCAACCACCCTGATAAAATAAAGCAAATAGTTCAGACAGCTTAAGTCTTCTTTTCTTTGAAATTCTTTTCATGCTTCGTCGAGTAAAGAGCTTTCCTTTGTTAAACCTTGATTATGGTTATTAGTACAAAAAGATTGACTGAAGTGATATTTAGACAAGTTTAACTTGGTGATTAGGAAAACGACTCAGTTTATAAACGGCCTATTTAAAGGCATCTATTTGCTAAATTCGAGCTGTAACAACGCTTGGTTCCGGACTGAAAATCGTATCAAGAAACCTTGTTGTTATACCATACGGGTCGCTCGTGCGTAACACGCGTTCTATTCAAACTACTGCAGTCGCCACCCGCTTTTAAAACAATACAGTCTATTGACTGGTAAAAAGCCTAAACAGCTTACCGTGACTTCTTAAGACGCTCTAATGTGTTGGAGGTGTGACTAGTTTTTGATTTCAAAGCCTTGACATTAATATTCACGTGCTTAACTCGAGGAATATAAAAAAAGTAAAAATATCGTCAAAATCCCAGATTTTAGATTCCTCAACAAAGTCAGTTGAAAGGGTAACGTTTCGTTAAAGTTTTAGGGAAATAAATAACTATAAATTTACTGGTTTCTAGTAACAGAAAATTGTTCTTTCTTAGTTCACGGAGGTCTGTCCTAGTGTATTAAAGCAGGTGAATTGCTGTGAAAAGAGAAGAAAATTACGAAGTAGGGTTCACCTTGTTGAATTGGGAGCTATTAATAAATCTAATTCTTTAAACTCGGTTTTAATACTTCCGTTATGCTAGACATCATTAAAAATATTGAAACTGAGTCTTAGAAACTGAAATTTTAAGTAAATTAAACAATCCCCTAAGCGATCTATAATTGGTTTAAATGCACTTAGGCAACTCTTAAAAAAAAAACATTTTTGAAGCTCTTATTTACATATGCAAATAGTTAATGCAACTTTATAGTTTCGAAAAACACTTGTGGAAGTTAAGAAGAACAAACACCTGTTAATGGGCTCGTTTCCACCGCAGCATTTCTTGTTGTTCCTAACATCCTATATCTATCTATTTTTTATTCTATGAGAACGCTGAAAGGATTTCCTGTAATTTACAGGTGAAGCACGCACAGGAATTTAAAAATGCGGAACCACGTGACGAGAGCTTTTAGCCAAGCGTTGAAATATGTGCGAAAAGGTGTGAACGCCGATACACTATGATCCCTTCCCCAAACCGGATGCGGCTTTTTTGGTTATGAAGCGCAAATATTTTGGGATATCCGTCTTGTTACCAGCTTGGAATTAAAACCTTGAAAATATCTTACCGTGCTGTTATGACGAAAACAACTTATTGCTTGTATCCGGTGTTACACAGAGGAATTTGATTGTTTGACAGCGCGGGTAATGCTTTTAAGGACATCTAAGGTGATAATTTTAAACCTGTTTTCGCGTGGCAAAAAAGAGCGATTGCCTGTGAAACCGCCTCGGGTGTGAAACAAGTTACTGAACTGTGAATCTCTCAATAAACAGTTGTCTTTTAGAAAGACTAAGTAAAAGTGACGGCAAACTTTTTCCGAATCACATGTTTACTGTTTTCTTTTTGTCGAATATAATCTTTTGTTATGGTTTTAGGGTAAATACCCTGAAAAGAACAGAAAGTGTAAACAAAATGTCAAGCTATTCAATTACCGTGTCTAGTGTGTCTACAGTTCTAATCTAACCCCCAAAAACTGACGGGCGGGAAATGGAGGTGACCCCTAAAAATATCTGGACATAAACATGAACTTGTCTCCATGAAACACAACTATGTGTTACTTTCCTTTTCTTAAAATTCCCCGACTTAAGCTGACACGTTGGTTAATTCGTCTCTAAATTCTTATGGAACTTCTTTCAACTCATGGAAATTCCTCTCACGTGGAACGCCATTCTACTTTAGCAGAGATTAACCACACGTCTTTAAACCACTTCAGCCATATCCCAATTTTTTCTGTAGTACTAAATTTCTATTTTTCAGTATTTTCTTACTTAGATTAGCTTACGATTAACAGGATGTGGCTGGGGTATAATTTACGCAGCAGCTGCCTTTCTTTACCGGATGTTTGTATTCTTATACGCGTATTCTTGTATGATTTTTTCATCGTCTTCAATTCATTGATCCCAACTGAGGCACGTGAAAGAATTTTATTCCGTTGTATGCTTTTTGAAACTTTAACAGTTAAGGAAAAGGCTGGAAAGCAATTGCAAATCGGCTCACGTGATTTATTCCAGGGGATTACGATACTCTAAAGATACTAATGGGCTAAGGCCTTTAAAACACCGTTACCGCCATTGCAAGGTCTTTATTCGGCTAACCCGCACAAAATCCGCGCGCTTCCGCCTCTCAATCGCCTGTTAATGAATTGAGGCTTCTGAGGAGGTCAAGTATTTCCTGCAATAAATGTGGCGAGACATTTTTCTTGTGCACATTTTTAACGTGGTTTCTCGATATTCCTGTGGCTTCATAATTGTCACGTTATTATGCCAAGCGGCTTGCTAGTTTCCGCTTGTTCAATCATCACGCGCGATCAATTTTAATTCTTGAATTTTTTCCAAGTAGTGTAAAATTTGTTTAAGTTGCCCGCGGATGTCGGTGGATTTGTGGGTTAGACTACACATTCCCTCGAGAATTAGTAAAACCTTTGTCTCCAACGCAGTCAAATCCTTTATCATATGTAGACACCCGAGCTTTTGGTCGCTGTATTCGAGTGAGGGCGCGCATACACATCTGAATGTGATCCAATGAGTTGCCGCGCGAGTCACAACTGTTACAATACGGACTATGATGTTCCCAGTCGTGATAGTCGTAATGCTCCGAGTCAACATCACGTTCAAACGAACAAACATGCTTCAGAATTCTTTCGTCTAATCCCTCTTTTCTGTGTAAATGTCTCAAATGGGTTAAATGGCTTGATCATTTGCTCTCTCTAGAGCCAGTGCTTATTTTGAAGGATGGCTCTAAATCGAATCATTACGGTTTATAGCTAATCTGTGACACGCGTCATCGAATTAGCGAGATTTTTTCTGTTCCTATTCTTCATCTAGCGCAAATCTGCTACCAAACATCGGAATATGTCTTCACTTGTCAGTGATGGTCCAAGGGAGTTGTTCGCCCCACCCACCCGCTCCTTGGCTCTTCCCCCTACCCTCCACCTCCAAGCCAAGAAATTTTTTCACTTAGTTACCATGGTTACTTTTTTCAATATGACCTGATTACCCCACCTTCATTTTTTGTACTCCGCTAGGTCTCTTCAATTTGTAGTTTTATCATGAATATTTTCTAGTATAATAATCCAGCGTAACCACAGCACAATTGAGCAAACCGAAAACGGAAAAAAGGAGAGAGCGGACGTTTTCGCCCACAGTTTGAGAGTTTACACAACTGCAGTGTTCTTAAAAAAAACGTTTGCCTAGAGTGTTCATTTAAAGCTTCATTCAGAATTCTAGATGAGCCTTCTAAAGTCAAGTGTTCTTAAGTTAAGTGCATTTATCATGAACGAGTCATTACTTGAATGTGTGGTATTTGAATTTCTGACTTTACATGTAAACCGCTTAACTCAAAGTCGCTAGTTACTGGCATGGGAAAGTTCACTAGAATTCAATGGATCGGAGTTATGAGTGTTTAAAGGTACAATTGGATTTGGTTTTTCCAATGTGTGCGAAGGCCTTGACCCTCCTGGAGCGAGTTTGTTAGGGAAAACCCTGTACCTTGTAAAAGAACATTCTAGACACTAATTCGGTCAAATCCACTGTCTGAGGGAAGTTATCAAAGGATTTACGATAACGTAAGTCAGTGGTATTTACTAATCTTAATTTAATATGATTTAAAAGAACCAAAGCGAGGCTAAAGACGATAACCTACTGAGGGTGGTGTGTTTGTGTTTGTGGTAGTGCAGGGAGAGGGAGTGTGGCGAGGGTTTTGAGGGGGGGGGGGGGGGGGGGGATAAGGGAAGTATGAAAGGTGTAGCGACCGCTTCTTATAAAAATTCCGGTTAGTTACAGTTCCTATCAGCTAATGAGTTTTGTATTCTATCGTAAACGTTATCTTTGCTCTTCCCTGGCCAGCAGAAGCTAAGATCTCGTATTCTGATGGTGGAATTGTCTTTTTCTGGATTCACGATAACTTCTGCTAGATGAAAGAGCTCAAAAGAAAATTTAAAATTGGCACAAGTATTTTTCCATCCTCTGAGAGATGTACTTTCAAGTCCTTGCTCATTCAGCTGTAACAGACCCAATTCATGGAGCTGTGAAATAAACCTGCAATGACAACTCGAATTGGTAAAGGCGCTTGAAAATCCCCATTTTGCCAATGCCGGATTTCACGATGTTATGTTTTTTAAAAATTTTAAAGCATGACTTTCTTGAAACGAGCCTGTGAAAACTGAAAACTTTCGAATTATTTCCCCTCGGGCCCATGCCTCACCTCAAAAGTAGTACTTTAGAGAGGCTTCTAAAATTCCTGGCCGGACCAGTTGCCCCTTACTTTTTTATCATGCTGTGCATTTGAGAATTGATGATTGAGCGTTTTTAATTATTTAAGGTAAATCAAAGTTGTTTTAAGCTCAAGGACTTTAGAAGCAACAGTTGATAGGGAGCAAATACAAGTAATTACAAGCTAACCACTAATTTCAAATATACCCTCTAGGAGGGCTCGATCCGATCAGTTAACGATGTTGCATGAGCAATCTTAGTCACTCGCCGGCGTACTTGAAAAACATAAAAAGTAACCGGTGAAATACAACCTGTTTTCTGTATTGCCCTTTCACTTTCTATTTGCCTAGCCTTTTCTATGTATATAAAATTCCTCATTTTACTTACCAGTACTAATTATTTAGTTATTAATTGTCAGAACAGTAAAAATATCGATGACAATATGACAAATAGAAATCTAACTGTTTCCATTTTCCCTTTACCTTTCGTTATGCTAAATCATAATGTTAGCTGGAATATCACTTTAGCAAGTGTTTGATTGCAGTTTCCGTTACGTTGCTAACGGCTTGAACAGTTAGGTCTAAAACATGCGAGAGTTCAGTAGTTTTCTTGCTATAACGAGTACAAGTGTTTATTCAAGGACGCATCTGCTTAGAAATTGCACCACATCAGTGGACAGAGAAAAGCTTCCAACACGTGATGCAGGCAGTTTATTTATGAACGACATAGTCAAGTTTTTTGGAGGAGTCTTGATATATGATACTAATGACGAAATTTGCTAAGTTTAGGGTGTGACTCTTCCTTCATAAATTCTCATATGCCGATATATATTCACGCTGCTGTCCAAAAATATCTCTGTTCAGTATAAATTAAGAACCTCTCTTCGTTCTTCTGTATATTTACCTAATTCTGTTTCTATTCTGTTTCTGTCAATTTCTTCTAGAATGATTCTTTCACTATTGTTACCTGCCAATTAATCCTTGTTGTTCTAGAAACTCGCGGTCATTTTGGCATTTATTACCATTTGTAACTTTTATCGTTGGAATTTTTAAATTTAACCTCAAGACCGCAAAGAAGCAGCTGAAATGATCCTGCATTACATAAAGAAAACCAAACACGCGGATGAAAATCGCTGCCGAGTCGTAAAGCTCATGGCATGTCTAAAGTAGATGTAAATCGGGTTATTTTGAGATAACACTAATGAAAAACTTCCAGAGCAATTCTTGTTGCGGGGAACTCAGAAACAGAAGTCGTAAACCACAAAACTCTTGCCAAGTCAAGTGGACTACAATTGTTGTAATGTTTTTAGTTTTAGCACGTCTCACGATTATCTCGCCTCGAATTTAGCTTCTCCTCTAGAGTTACCTTGCACATTCAAGGCTTGAAGTCTCCGCTTTAATTTAGATTTTATCCTTTCATGTTGTTGCACAAGGAAGCTTTTAATTTTCATGTCAGCTAGTAATCTTTCTTTATCAGAGCTAGCTTGCGCGTCATTCAATGTATTGGTTTTGTGTGAACACCGAATTTGATCTCGCCCGCTAAACCGCAACATTATGTATGTAATATGCTAGTGCTTTCATAATTCGTTAATCTTTACTCAATAATTACTCGACGGCTATGTTTGTACCACGGAAAGAACCGCAAAAACTCATAAAAAAGGTTTTGGTTCTTGATTTTAACCGATAAGATTACAATATTTAAAATATTTAGTTGTGGCATGGTGCTTGAGCTATTTGCATTGAAAACTCTTTGCAAAGTGATTTGCGCTTAATTCCTTTTCTTTGCCTTTAATTTAAGGCCGCTCTTTGAGGATGAATTTGTTTTTCTTTGCAAATACGCATGGCTTATGCGCATATTCAATGCTCCTATTTAGGATTTATTTAATTATATGTGAAAGCAAACAAGATATTACAGAATGTCCAGCCGAAAACCTATTGTCCTAAAGTTTTCTTTTCGAGTAGGCTTGTTTCCCATTGCACAATACCTTCTCGGCTTTAGCTAGAACTTTTATATTTTTATTTGCAAATGAGAGTCCTAAAATGATGTTTCGCTGTTTCTAAATGTTACTAACGAATTTAAATCTCTGTTATCTTTTTGTGTCGATCCATATATACGTATGATTTGCGCGTAAGTTTCAACTGGAATAATAGATAGAATTGTTTCTATATAAGAGCAATATTTAGCTTTCTTCAAACCTAAAGAAAATGTTGCGCGACTCGGATTAAATAATTCTTTGTCTTCGTCAGATTTCTACCAACCTGAAAATTCATGCTATCAAAGAGAAAAAAGCGTTTGTGTGAATTTCGGACCCAATTTTTTTTGAGTGATTTAACAAAATATTGTTACTCCGGTACAAGCGAAATGTATTTTGTTGTCGATTTCGCAACTAGGATTATGAAACAGCTTTAACTGAAACGATCTGGCGTAAATGGATTCTGCAATTTTTAGAGGTGAACAACTACACGCCAAAGATCGTTTTTCAAATAAGATCGTTTCCTAGATTTCTTGGCCATTCTCGATAAACAGTGAACAACTGTTTGCGATTTTCATTTACACAGCAGCTTTCATATTATACACGAACACTATTTATTGATTTTAGTTTTAAAGAAACGTAAATTGTTATTTATTTTGGACACTTTGACCTCGTGTCTTGGGTCTGGCAGAAGCAATTGAAAAGCTTGTCTGTTTTGCATGAATAAATAAAATTGAAAATGAAAACGATCCCCCAACAGCTTTTAAGATCTCCGTGTTAATGGTTCCTGAGTCAATTTCGCATATTCTTACGCAGAATCGATCGATTTCAAGGGATTTTTTTTTAATCGATTAATACCCCAGATTACGTGTAAGGAAACAAGGTTTGAGTGGTAAGATTTTAGTTTTGGCGCAGTTCCGCCCCGAGCCTACTACACGATAACGGCGAGCACATAACCAATAAAAAATGAATCATGTATGAAGTGACCGGTTTGACAGCATTGAAAATTTGGCCACCGATTAAAATGTCTCTTTCGTAAAATGTAAATTGCCGATGGAAAAAAGCGACAAAAATTAATAGTCCTTGAAATGAAAAGGACTTCAATTTGCATGCATAGCCGAATGTATTGGGTCGCTAACGCATCTCCATTTTGCAATTTCTTTGTTCAGTTGTGAAAAGCAACAGTAAATAAACCTTTAGAAGGCGTGTGTTTGTACGACGAACTTCGATTACTCTCTTGTGTTTATGGTAGCCAAGCATTTTCACAGTCCATTGGGAAACAAAACAAAAGGACGCCTTTAAGGCCCAAAAGTCATAATTTTTTTCATCACACCAGCACTTCGACAAAAGAAATCTGTCGTCGAGGTCGGCGTTATTTTTGGCAGCAGATAAATTTACCTAGGTGAACATGGTCATGGGGTGATTCTTTTTGAGGTTGAGCGGTTCGAATGATATTAGCGAAACACAATAATGACAGTTCTATTTTTATTTTCTGTTGATTGCTTTCACCACTAAAAAGAGCCTTGTTCTTAAAAGTGCTTGTGTGTTTTCGCTCTGAGATGTGGCCAGGAGATCTCGCAAAAGCGAGAAGCTTTCATTATCGATGCCATCAATAGCGAAAGATCTTCAAGCAGCTGTGTTTTGAAAACATTTTCATTTTATCGCACATGAATTATTGATGCAGCTTCAACGTAAATATGTTCTGGCTGACTGCCTCCATTC
>OFHQ01000008.1_pt1:0-5000 | contig 19043 bp, 8 predicted proteins | sample 1521071 | NCBI WGS metagenome assembly OFHQ01 (sample SAMN04272335, study PRJEB24112) | coral metagenome | biome: Coral reef; feature: Shallow seawater; material: Coral tissue | host: Coral | place: China: South China Sea | collected 2014 | reverse complement strand
AAGGAAGTTTCTTTGTTTAGCATTATTTCCCTCTGAGGATTAACCACAAAATTAAGCAAATTTCCGTCTCAGACACCCCATTGCTTTGGTTAATTTTACGCAGAGGGAAGTTCTGATGGAACAGGAAAACAAATAACTCTTTCAGAACAATATATCATGTGTTGTCTGTTTTATGTTTTCATTATTTGAAGACCAATTTAGATTGACAGAATGGTTTTGCTGGGGAAATTGACCTGACCAGATGGAAATGTGATGCAGTTGAAAATAAACCCCAGTCCAACATGTTTTTAAACCACAAGTTAATACATAAATGGGGCCAGCAAGTAATCCGTTCTATTTTAAGTTGTTGATTCTGAAGTTTTTAATGCCACTTGTGTATGTAGATTAGCTGTATGTTTGAACTTTTTTGAACTTCATTTTTAAAATTCTTTTACTTTCAGACGGAGATTGCAAAGAGGTTAAATGCGATCTGTGCCCAGATTATTCCTTTCCTTTCTCAAGATGTGAGTACTGATTTCAGATACCATATCACCAATATCAATGATTACTGTACAAAAATGAAAAAGAGAATGGTATTTCAATTTCATGCACTCATCTAGTTAATTTTAACAGTGACATACTAAAAGGACTGACTGACCAGTGAATAACCACTTATCATCATCTATTGCCATTAATTGCCAGTCCTGATGTCACATGTAAGGCAGGAACCAAGGCATAACTTTATTACCCAATCAGATTTTTTTATAGAGCTGTGATCTTTCGTTCCTTTGTCTTGAATATTTAGCTATCAAAGCTCCAGTGTCTGGCTTGTGCAAACAAGTGACCTTGAACTGTCATTCAGGCTTGATATAAAGGGTTTTCAGTTTAAAGATGAGTTAAAATCAAGACCATTTTAAAAAGTGTGATTTTCAGTTTTCTTATGAAAGGAACCAAATAGTTTTGAAAATATGTTTACTCTACGATACTTTTTCCTTTTTTTTATTGACAAAGATGTGCCCAAGTCATTTTGTTAAACCAGTGAAGGTCCATTTACCACTTAGATGTTGCATTTTCGATATGGCTCAACATAAAATTGGTTAGAACTATTGTGGAGTGGGTAGAATCTAATGGTGTGCAGATCATCGATTATAATTGAAAATTGATCAAAAACTAGTGAATATGACAATTGATTGTGTGGCTTCAGAAAATATCCATACCTCACCCACAGAAGGGAGTTTGCTTTTCCATCAAGGAAAATGGAAAATGTATTACTGACTACTCAAACATAAAATGTATGTGTGTTCATTTCTGAACCATTGTAACAGAAGATGTAATCAGTATCATTTCCTTAGTTTGTTACTGGTATGCTATTTTCAACACAGAGTGCGAAAGAAATACAAAATTTAGTAAATGCATTGAAGTATTATTTGAGCTCAATGTTTATACTAATTTTGTATTTCTTTCAAGCTAAGTAAAACACGTGGTTAACTTTAAAAATTGTACCAAAACCTAAATACAAATGTGGCAAACAGTCCTTTTCATCTTGGTATTGGTGCCGATGATGAGGTGCTCAGCAAAGCAATCATTAACCTGGTAAATTCTACACTATACATAAATGTATTGTTGTGTCCAGTCTCCTATCTCAGCTTGCCAGCTTGCCTCGTCGACATGAATTCTAAATGTGGTTATGATTTCAACATGGTAGATGTTGAGCATGTGATCTGTTAGTGCCCTGGAAGTTCTGCTGTGTTCAAAGTATGAAAATATATTGGCTTTTTCAGTAACAGAGAAGCTTCAGCCACTAAGGAAAATAGCAGACTTATTTGATTATAATCAATGGTGATTGATCGGTCGCAACAAAGAATGGTTCCATACCTCACACACAGAAGGGATTTTATCAAACACACCCCAAAACATTCTAATTAAGGTGCTACATCTCTGTAATGTTTTGGGTCTTCAGGACCTTGGTTATCCCCTAGGAAATTCTAATCCTTTGTGTAGGAAAATGACTATTTTGTGGAACTGCACAAGCTGATTACATGTATTTCTGATGATCGATTTTAAATTCTTTAAAATCAATTCACAACAAGTGTAGAATCTGTACACCGGTATTGTCGAAACTCAATCATGCCACGACAAAGTTGGGGGTAAGCAGGGGTTTAGAAAACCACATGAAATTCCACATGAAAGAAAATGCAGAAAATCAAGATTTGAGTGTGACATGAGGTGAGGAAAAGTTTTAATCTTGACTTAAGATAATGAGCTGATTGAGAAAAAACCTCCACCTCTTCCACAAAAGTGTTTTGGCTGAACCTTCATTCTCCTGAAATTTCAGTTTAGTTTCATAAATTCTCGTAAAAAGTCAAGCTTTTGAAACCCCTCTCCCTCTCAGAATCTTGAGTAGTTTTCTGTAGGTTGGGTTTGGATATTTTCTGCTACTGCACAATTTATCAAGCAAGAATGAACTCTATATTCAGTAATTAAGACTTAAATCAGATTAGCAAAAAATGTGATTAAAGTATCATTTGAATATTTTCTTTCCAGATGTTTTTATACATAGTTGTTTTCAGTTCTTTGTTGATCTTGTTTAGTACTAAGCATATTTTGCGTGAATCTATTTAAAGCATCAGCAACAAGTTGCCGCAGCTGTGGAGAGAGCTAAACAAGTGACGATGACAGAGCTGAATGCTATTATTGGAGTAAGAATTTGACCTTGATCCTGCACTTCAAATGATTCAGTTTTAATAATAATCCTGTAAATAGCAACTTTCATCTACAAAGAAATGGTCTAATTTGGGATCATTTGGCATTGTCTGTGTCTGAGTTTGGACTCTGCAAGCTGTAGACACAAAAATTCAAACTCTTTGTGAAATCTCCTTAAAGTAATACCCCCAGTGTAACATTCTTCTCTACGATTAATACTGGACTGTGTAAAATCCCCTGGTAAATAATATACATATATTCTGATTAATATCTCCTATGTGAAGTTATTTACTGAGTGTTGCTTCACTCCATCTTGTGGATGCCATGCGTTTGTTTTTTTTTTTTACTGTGTTACAAGGTTCTCGTAATGTTAAGAGCTTCTTTCCAAATTTTACTTGTAGGAACTGGAAATACCTATTTATCATGGTACTTCCTAGTCAATTGAGAATTTCAAACTGTTTGTTCATGTACATGACACTTTGTGAATTTTTCTGTTCCAAGTGACCACTGTTTATGCTTGTTTCAACTCTATATATAACTTTCTAATGTCTTAATTCTCAACACTTGTCTACTTGAGAGAAATGAAAGTTACATCAATTTCAGGGAATTATCAGAATCAAACACTCTGAGCTTGGTTCATGCTAAGTTGAAATCTTAATTTGTACTGGTGGTATGCCTGTTTGTTTTCTTTTTTTCTTCCTTACATTGGAATGCAACGTTTTGTTGTCTGCATTATCATGTATAGAAGATTTGTTGTAAGTTTATTAAGAGTGCAGGAACAGACATGACTTGACCTAATTCAGTAGCTGCGAGTAAGTTTACAAACCCATTAGGTCACAGTGAGAGCACTGATGAACTGATCAAAGTAAGGATAGACTCCTTTTAGCCAGAATGAGAAAAAAAAAACATATTTAATAAACACTGGGTAAAGTTACATTTTCCTGTTCCAGGCTGATGCCCTCACCAAAGCAGTGATGTAACCCTTTGCTTTAATCAATAGCCGCTTTGTTAGTACTAGGGTACATTTGCCACACAACCTTATTAAAATGAGATAAAAGTGTTTTTGTGCTTGTCATCTAAACCCTTAATTTGGTGGCCCTGATTTCAAGTTCATTTGCCTTGGGCGGCTGGACAGTAAAGTATTAGAACCTCTGCATGCATTGTAATTTGATTAACGAATGCAGACGCCCAAAGTCTTAGTTGCCTATAAACGTTTGTTTTTCTTTGGTTAAGTTAATTATGAAAATCAGGACCCAATGGGTAAAGCAAATGTGTCACTCATGTTGTACATACAGATCAAAATATCTCACCAGTGCTGACAGAACCTTAGAAATGTGCACCCAGTTTAGCTCTTAACTAGAGATTAAATACCAAATACATTCCTAGGATAATATGATCATTGATAAGGAGTCATTAGAACCCAGGTTCAACTTGAGGAGATGATGAATTTACAGAAAAGCTTTTAAGCTGATGAGTGGTTAAAGCATTGCTTGGTGTAGGTTTTTCTGCCCTTTTTACTGCGTTAAAGAGGATCTTCAACCATAGAGAGACTGTTCGTGTAGGCAAGCAGAAAATAACTAGTCTGGATGTGAAGGTCATGATAAAGTGATAGCAGTTACTTGACTTGTCTTATCCTGCTCAAAAAAGTGTTCTTTTTGTTGACATCTGTTGATAGTGCTAATGGATTCAATGCATGGTCCTAATCTTAACCCTTGATTCCCTCTTGTTATCATAATAAATAACCATTCTGAGCTAAATTTCATCTTGGGCTGGATCTTGACAAGAGAAAGGACTTGTCTTAATAACAGCACAGATTCTGCTGCTGCTCTTGAGTTGTTGGCACGCTTGTGTCTAAAAAACTCACTTTTATCAGACTGTGTAACTTGAGTTCTGACTTACTATCATGCATTGAGTTTGAGAATTTTGGTGCTGCATTTTGGATATCAGTGGAACAATATCACAGAATACATGTTTGTGTCACCTTTGGGAGTATTTTCAACTCTTAAAAATGGAGGGTTATTCAACAGTCTGTAGATAGAACTGGTAATTTTAATAACAGTCAATGAGAAGTTTGCACTTGCCTCTATATTACCAAAGTGCAAATTTTTATGTGTTAGTTATGTCTCGGCATGTAACATGACCAATAAGAACTAAGATAGTAGGTGACAGTTAGGTCTATGTTGTGTAATTCCAAGGTCACACGTGTTTCTAACCAGTGTGGGGTTATAAAAACGGAATGATTGAAAATAGGCTGCTCATGTTTGGGTTTGGGCTAAGATAATTTAAGTGTTTTGATTTCTGGTGTTCCATAAATTTAT
>OFHQ01000007.1_pt1 | contig 19084 bp, 9 predicted proteins | sample 1521071 | NCBI WGS metagenome assembly OFHQ01 (sample SAMN04272335, study PRJEB24112) | coral metagenome | biome: Coral reef; feature: Shallow seawater; material: Coral tissue | host: Coral | place: China: South China Sea | collected 2014 | reverse complement strand
AAGTTATCCACCAGTTTGACTTTTAGTTTTGCGCATAAAAGAAATAATACCATTTAAAGAAACCAGGAAATTCAGATAATTGCTCGTCCCGATTAACAGTAGGGAGCTTAAGCACGCGCGTTTTTGAGCCGCGGACAGCAACCGGAAGAAGTTGCGCACTGAAAAGACCAAAAGTCACAAAAATTACCATATTTGTCAACATTGTGGCATGAAAACAAGCACGATGACTTCCTCTTTTATTACATTTTTAATATCTCCTTGTTCTGTAACGACAGCATACCAAGTTTCATCGGAAATCTACGGCGGGTTCTTGTGAATTCGGGTGAATGATGAGGTTATACGCCGGGGATTCTTGTTGACGTCATATTTTACATTTTGGCTCGTGAGGCGACTTTGCGTGCAGGTATCTTTCCAGATACGAATTGACTACAAACAGTGAAAGAGTTTTCAAAACTTTGTACATTTTTAGATCTGATTAGGTGTAATATTCAAGGATAATTGTCTTGCAAAAACTGAAACTGAATTTCTGGGTGACAAAACCGCTAACAATACTTTCTTTGTAATAATTTGAGTTTTAAACCCGCGTTACACAAAAAAGTGCATTCAATACATCGGGTCATTCAAATTCCTTGGCATAGTTAGTCCTGCAGTTTGACCTTTCAATACGCAGAACTGATCTTTTTTTGCACTTCCATCAGAAACTGAATCGCTTATCCTAATGTAGCGAATATTGTAAACAAGGATTCTCCCATAATAGGCTACCAGGTGCAAGGACATAATATCATTTGTACTTTGTGGATAATGACGTAAATGTAGTAGACAAAAAATAATATCACACAAAAGAAAATTGACTACAGATCATGAACTCATTTGTCCTTCAGCGTCAAGAACCATACATAAAATTCCCGTTATAACTCCCCTCCTCCTTTAAAGGCGGACTACCGTCTTGTCTTTTTTCTCTTTCAGCTACCCCCACACCTCCTTTGTTTTTCTTTCACCTGCCAACTACCCCCTGACCGAGAGCTATGAACAGTCTTCCTCTGGGTAAGCACCCTAAATCTAGATGCACAAATCTCTTTAGTACTGTGCTCTTTCGAATACAGGCCCGTGAGTTTATATCTAGTTTGCGCCTATAAATAAACTTCCCAATTTTAAACTGAATTTGTTCCGGTATAGGGGTGTAATTGATGGGCCTATGATATTTTTCTTCTCTGCTGTTTCCCATCGTTTTGCTTTGACAGTTTAATGGCAATTTTGTTCGACATGAAACGCCGGAAAAACATTTTGAAACTTCACATGCAAATTGTCTTTGACAAATCATTATCCTATAAGGAACGACATGTTTCTCAACATCGCCAAGCTAATGCTAATGAAAATAAATCTGTAGAGTTCAACTTTTTAGTGTTATTATTCGCCACGGCCATCGGCCACGCGTTTTTCCATCGTTTAACGAGGTAATACGAACGAATGCTAAAGAGAACGAGAAAAGCTGTGGACACTAAGACAGTAGCAGTAGGCGAATGTTTACACAGGTTTGTTAGCCAAGAGTAAATTAATCGTGGCTCTTTTGTTTCTTTTTGTGTTTGCCACGTAATGCTAGACTTAAGTTAGTAGGATACTGCCCGCACATGTTTGACTTTCAAAGAGAAACTACTCGCAATCGAACGCCGCGCCACGTCATTGTACGCTGAAGATCAAACACAGCAACGAAGTGGGGTGGGTAGAATGTCCTTCCTTGACTCGGCTTCCTTCCTCCTTAACTTCGCCTGCCACTGTGCGAGATTAAGAATCGACCAAAAATATCGCGAAAGAATTTTTTCGCATAAGATATACTATGGTATATAGGAGAACCAGCACCTACTCAACTAATTTTTTATGCCCGTAATATGCAATTCCTTTCGGTTCACAAGCTAACATGCTGACTAAATGAAATGGAAAATTCTGAAACACTCGTCATACGTATCACAGAAAGAGGAAGTCTCGCATTCATTTCACGCCTACACTGTCCTGTTTTTGTACACTAGTACATAGGAACGGTTTTTTTTTTCATCTACTTAACGACGGACTGCACGTCTTCAGTAGACGTAACCTGGAGTACGGTAACACGATCGGATGTTCTTAAGAACGAGAAACGTTGTGAAAACTGAAACACGAGTTGTAGGAGAGTGTTTCTACAGCTTTGTTCACTAAGGGTGGATTAGCATAACGTTTTCGCTTCTTTTAGTGTTTGTGTGCCAAGACTGCGTTTCCACACTCTGTATTTCCCTTAGATGCTGAAAAATGCGTGACCAAAATTAGCCATTTAAGGTCGTCAGTCACATAACAGATTGAAACGAAGGCTGCAATGAAATTTTGACTTAATTGAGTAAGACATTGCTCGCTTTCTCTGGTCTCGCTTTGACGATTAAAAATGACGATTAAAGGGAAATCTAGCAGACTCTGAAAGGGTAACTAAGCGAGCTCAAAGCATTGGAGCAGAGACGAGTGCGAAGAATGTACTGCCTTCCTCAGCGCCGAAAATTTCTCGAAAAAATTTATCACGTAAAATAAAAAATTAATAAAGGGCGCGACAGGACAGTCAGCACCCAAAATAATGCTACGCTAATGAACATACAGTTCCTCTCTGTGCGAGCGAAAGCGGGAATGGTCACATAAACCTCTATGTTGACCAAATGAAATGGAGAAGTCTGTAACCATGCTGATCCATAAAACGGATCGGGTTTAAAGTCCTCTTGTTGGACACCCACACTCGATTGTTTTTTGTTATCTCCCGTGTATGTTTATTACTAGGAGAGCACGTTCATTGTGGAGGTACACGACTCGGTGCGGAAGTTTAAACTTAAATTAATCTCCCTCCCTTCGGAAGATTAGCCTCAGGATAAGGAACACAAGTAATCAATAGAAAAGATTTAAAGAATGAAATGTGTCAGAGGTATACGATAGCTCATTCCTAGTGTTCGTAGACATTTTTAGTATTTTTTTGTCAGTTTTTGTCGCTTTGTTTTGGAAAGACGAGCCAGACCATAGAAAACTGAGTTATTGTATCTAACAGAAATCTGTAAACGACCTCCGTGAAGGCATATGATTCGGAAGTAATACCGTAATTCAGTACGGAAATCGAGAAGCTTATATCAGATGGATTACTATCAGTAAACAAGAGCTAGTTTACTTAGAAAGAAGTTTTTGTGCATGTACTGACGTTCAGAAAGTGTGATAGCTAATTGAGAGTCGCTGATAGTTCACCGACTGAGTCTGCCGCCCTTCCAGGATATCCCTAGAGGAAGAAAGGAAGAAAGGACTTCTTCAGAACTTGCCCTTGCTAAAACTCTCTAAATTGTGGTGAAGTTTCAGTATAAAAAAAAGAAGGAAACATGACGTTCTACAGTGTAGGTTTTCTAATTGTTTTAAGTCAAATAATACTCTCCCTCGCTCTCTCATATATACTCAAAATTAAATGGGAGGAGAAACCTTATACTGCTTTTTTTTTACATTATCTGAGAGCAAAACCAAGAAATTTATCATCACTCTTATTCAACAGAACCCCTTGTGAAGGATAGAAGACAAAGAAGGTCGTCTCCTCTGGTATTTCAGCGGTACTGGGTTTTTGGCGATTTTATTGTAATTGGCAACAACTTGAACCGTGATCGAGATACTGGAGTACAATGCAAAGTTGACACAGTCCTCTTGTAAATGATATACACATACAGTTTTACGTCGGAAGTTGAGTATTTCTAACTCTGACTAAAATTGACGTCGATTAATTCTTTGTTTAACAATAACATTAGGAGCTCGACATTTCTATCATCGTTTTAGTATAAATCTACTAGTCGTTCAAAACTTATCTAAATCCTCTTCACAGACACCTCGAAAACACAAAGAAGCGGCAGTCATTTTGGTACTTGGTAACAAACGCACACTTGCCCACACTGCTACGCCACACACTATCTACATCGGAATAGATAGTGAGAAGCTTAACCAATCAAAGATAAAAAAAAACTCGTTTTTGACTTGGTCGTGTCATAAAGGGAACAGGCGCCTCCACATACTGAAATGGCTAGATCCAATATTATGGTTGTACGCCTGAGGGGATACGGATTGGCTTACAATAGGGTCATAATACGTATATCAACATTAAAATCAGTCAAACGAAATAGATTTTCCAGTCGACCTAACTTCCGTTGTTTGTTTATGTGCATCACACTTGCTTATCGGTTTCTCCTGTGCATAATCTTCATAAATGTGTTGATATGCTTGAAAAACATCTTTTCGCGTTTCGTACAAAATTAAAATGGGAAAAAAATGCTATCGAAACAGGTGTGATGTGCTCTCTCGCAGTGGTGGTCAGTTTATTAATGTGTAATACCCGTAGGATTGTTTTTAAAGAAACAAAACTTGTGGGCCTGATGCACCGAGCGTGGGACTGACGAACGACAGACACACAAAAGGTGAACCGTTTTTGAGAACCAACTTCCTTTTCGCGAACCGTTCGTATATGTAAGTCATGCAAGGTTTTTAAGCCTTGTGCATGGCCCATAGTTTCCTTGCTGACAGGATAATACCTAAGAATTATCTTTTGCTTGTACCTTTGGTGCGTCACCTATTTCATCCTCTATTGTTGATAAAAATAACTTTTTAAGTGTAACACGGAAGCTAATAATTAATTCATAAGTCCGACCAAATATAGACTTCATTCAGTTAACAGTACTCTTAACTGGCTTTTAGACTTGAGTCGAGTCTAACATCGTACTGAGTTCCGATGGAAACTTCTGCTTCAAGGAGAACACTAACGAAACGTCCCACTATTGTGGACTATGTTTACAACGAATGGTTTTTAAAGTAAAATTAAACTTTGTATTGACAAAACGACTAACGAGTTTCTGTTTTTATCATGTATAACTTGACTTCTGGTAACATTTCATGAAAGAAAGCCAAAAGAAACGTAGTCTACGCCTGTTCCCGGGCAAGACTTGAAACATTGGAAACAAAACTCAGAAATGAATTTCAAGTTGATGTGCGCAATTTGGAACAACGTTACGTAAAACGTGCTTCTCTACAAACTCAACAATAATTGTAGCTCAACTCATGACTCCCAAATCGGAAGTAAACAAAGATACGGGGCTATAATTGTCGTGACGGGCGGAGGGGATCGCAAAAGCTGCAATCACTAGATTCCTATCGTGTACAAAGAAAAAAACAAACGATTATGAAGTGGCTTTATTTTGTTATCATTGCTTATCGTTCCATCTCATCTCATTAGTTGAGTTCTCTAACTGTAAGCTACTTATAGGCACGTACTCTTGCACAAAGATGAGCTGGTTAAAATCATGCAACATTACCCGATCCACAAGGTGCTACTGGTGCGAAACGAGTAATGACTTTGAAAACCTCTTCAATCCAACAAGGCAGAGGAAAATAAAAACGAAAGCAAGGAAAAACGTGTCCGTTTTTCCTTCAGAAGAATGACCCACAGACTTTCTTTTTTGAATGAATGAATGACCCACAGACTAAAGGTTTCGTTGTTTCGTTTAAAAAGGTAAATTTATGTTGTTGAGAAAAATAACCTCAGGAACACGCCCTGATGCGTGGGCAGAGAGAACATTTTTGGTTGTCACGCGTCGACAACACACGGCTGGTGACAAGCAAGAGAGGCAAGCGTCCAGAATATGTCAGCCGAATAAGCTGTAAATAAAGCAGGTGCACTGTGCATCGTTAAGTCAAGCACTGTTCTTTAAAACTGTCCACAAAAGCTCAGCAGGAGATTTTGCCTTCGACAGATACGTGGGCGCTAAATCGTCTTGGTCAAGAAGTCTGATTGCCTCGTGTCGATAATGTCTGCAGCAAGGGCCCTACCAAAATCTTGATGGAACGAAACGCGGCGTGTGAAGGCCCCCGTAGCGGTTCATTTGCACTGCTGTCCTTGCTTACTTGACCTATGAACTTGGCGCTCGTCAAATTTTTAAATGTCTACGATAAAAGATAACGTGGAAAAACCATGAACAATGACAGCGCTATGTGAGGTTGTTCCTTTTAAATTATAGCAAGTACTTCTCTTTCTATCAGCTAATTGGAAGTCGGAATCAGAGACTGTTTAGCTGACGAAGTTAAATTAATTAACTTTAACAGCAGCATTTGATAAAATGGTCGATATATACGCGACAAATGTTTCCGGACACTTCCGGTCTAACTTCCGGTTTCTATAATTTAGTGCGGTAGACGCCTTTCTTGAGAAACTCTTTAACCACGTGATCGGTGACTACCCACGCATCCGTACTCGCCTATATTTTGTGAAGAAAACATTTTTGAATTACGAAATAAAAGCTTCGATCGACCTTTCGTAAAACTAGAAAACACAACTGCAAAGGCGATCACTTTAATCCTTTTAAAATAACCCTTTCTAGACGGAATCCAATACCGTGACGAGAGCGACTTTACATCAACACCACCAAATAAGTCCGTAAAAAATTTACGGCACTTCTCGACATCCCTTCGGGATTGGTTCGTATTTACTCGGAAATGGTTGTCATGGCTTTGTTGTGGCATAATGTTGTCCTCCTACGCGTGTATCACGCAGTTCTGTCGCTCGTCATTACGAATGTTCAACGAGCCGTAACGCCTACTGATTATATGCATAATTGGTTACATCACCAAAACGGTCCACACGGGTTATCGGTGGCTCATTTCTCTTGGTATCTGCCTAGCGAGGGACCACAGCTCTGTAGCGGAAAACACTTAGGAAAATTTCAACCCGTTTCCAAGCACTGAAGCTAAGAACCTAGACGGTAAGAGCCTCACAGGATTCTAATTGGGCATGTTAGCAATGGCTTATCCACGTTTTCCAGCATTTGAAGGTAACTATCATATGATTTTTTATAAGATAACACGAACAGTGGGACAACTCTGTGTTTTTATGTGAGAATAGAAACAAGTATGGTTCTGGAGTGAAGCTATAAAATACATTAACTCTCTTCATCTATGCATGAGAATTCTCTACTTCCCTTAAGCTGATACAGTTCGAATGTAATTTACAAAGTTTAAAGCGGTCTTTCTTCTTCGCATGAGTGATCACCGCACGCACTTCACTCGTATATAATTTGTCCCTGTAGAATAAGTTCAGTTGCTGTGTAAATAGAAACTTAACATAAAGTGGGGCATTCCAACAGCACCAACGTGGTAACTAAAAACAGACTCTAGAATTCAGAGCGGCGCTGTATCGGAAACGTTTTACTACACAGATCAGTTGTATATATAGCAGTTGCTTGACTAATTGTGACAGCCTGCATGTGCTGTTTTTAAGGAAGTTCACTTCATTTTTTCCCTGCCCTTCGAGAGTTGTAATACGATTGTTTGAAAACAAGAAGTCTAAGTCGTATACACTCTAATTTATGACTAGAAGAAAGCCACAAGAACGGTCACTTCTGCGCAAAGTTAATTTCTAGAGAATAACTGTTTTGAAGACAGTTTGTGAAATATATGCAGAGGTCGCCCACACAATGTTTCAAGCCATCTCTGAAACAACTCTCGCTTTCTAGCTGCAAGCAACAAAATTGCGACGACATCGTTCACAGCGTTACTAGAAGCGATTTCTTCCGGGTAATTCAGCTCCAAAGAGAAATTTCTCGATAGGTAGAACTACATTCACATCACTCTTTGAACCATAGTCCATCCAACTAACGTGCGTGGGTGTAAACAGTGTGGAGATCTTGTGTCTTCGACTAAAAACCGCTAAATATTGCTTTTTCATCATTCGTAATCCTCTTTTTGAGGCTGAAACCTAGCGGAGACCTTTCCAATAATAAGGTTGCTCAATGCTTAAAGAAGTGAACATCGAAAAAGGAAAAAATAGCTCCATTCAAACTCTCTGTCACGCCCACTATGTCCAGGGATAGAGGGAGGGGGGGGGGTTTACTGCCTCAAACTAAGTTAAGACTTTTTTCCAATAAAGCAGGATAACTACAGCAATACATGCATTCAAGGCATAGCCACAAAACAACCCAATACCATCTTGATGAATTTATAATAAATTCAAGTAGACTTGGAGAGCGCCCACGATTTACAATCGCCACGCAGCTGTTCCTCGGCCTCGGCTAAGCCACCAACCAACGCATATACAAGCCAGTTTATTAGAACCAAAGCAACTAACATCACCAGACGAAAACTGAAAAAAAGTAACAACAGAAGGGAGAACAAGTCTCAGATAATCGAAAATTCGTTTCTAAGACAGAGGCGGGAGGGTTGACCAAAAAAAACAAAGTGGAAAATATACGATACAAAAAAACAGAAAGCGATATTGGAACGAGGGCGAAAGATTGACGGCAAATTTATAGGTGGCTTTTCTGTTGATTTCTTGCCCGTGTGAGTGGGTTTAAAAGGCAACTTTCTCAGTAAAGAAAAACAAAATTGGAAAAGCAAGTGATGTAAAGGAACAAACCGAAACAAAAGTTCCAGAAAGGATCAGTTAGCCAAGCAAACTAGCCGGGCTCGTGTAGGTTGCTTTGTTTGGTCAGAGCGAATATAGTGCTAAAGAAAACCTTTAGAATGAAACCGCGAGAGAACTGAGCAGGCAAGCAACATAACGGGCTCTTCTGCTAGAAGGCGGACAACGTAAGATTCACTGAGTTCTTTTCGTTGCTGGAAACCGCATAAAACAAAAGGCTGATGGTAGTGCTAAAATATTGAACACATCAAGACGTCATCCATATAATTCCATAAAATAACTCTCATCAGAAGAAAAACTACACGCCTTACTAGTCCAGAAAACACAACGTTTTATGTTCAAAAAGGCTATTTCTCGCTTGTTAGAATATTTGAATCCAGCTTAGGGAGAGCAATTGGTTGAAAACGTAATCAAGGTTAACATTATGATTCTATCAATCTAGGCTCCAAAAGAATGAAGCGAAATGTGTCACCTCTTAGCTTGTTGCCAGTACCATTTATTTTCGCTATCTGCAATATGGATAGTCTTTTACAATATCTACAATACTGTGATCCGATCCCAATTATTCCCAAACGTTTTTGTCGGGACTAAGGGTCTGAGAGTGAACATATTGAAAACGATAGAACCAGTCCAGAAGAACGGCCACACGAACAACACATTACTCCATGTTACTAAAAAATGCCACCAACAAAAGAATGTTGACTGCATGGTACAAGCGTATTGCTGATCATGCATTGAGTTTGCGGCTTTTCTCACGCGATGTTAACACAAACTGCTAACCGCTACACTGACTAAGCTGAGATATGAATCTCGATGGTGAACATATTGCATTCAGCATTACTGTGAAATATTAAACTGGGCTCTTCAGCCCTATACGTCGGTGACTTCAACACGACGGAAAACACTTTTAAGAAAAAGCCTTTGCCACTGTTGACAATTTTTAAGTCAGTTCATCAGTTTAGCACACAAAAAAATAATTCTAATCAGAAAGCAAATTAAGTGGGACGGTAACAAGAGAGTTGGTCACGCGACTATGGGAACCACGAGCCCTATTGAAAGAGTCTAGGTTCGAATGACTTGTAGGAGAGGATCATTCTGCAAGTGTTGTTCTTAGCGGCTTCGTTATAGATTGAAATAGCCTTTTATTTTCCTGTATCAACTTGAAGAACCAGTGTCTAACATATGCACTCTAAAAGGAGGCACGGCTTACGGCACGGAACAGGTTTGTGAAATTTCCAGCCATTCATATGATGTAGTTGCACACTGCTTTCAGTCTAAGCTAAATGAGCCACAGGTACCAAACAATTTTATTAAGTGGTCTTTAACGCTTCCGGCTGGGCCGGAACGTTTTGTTTTCTCTAATTTTTATTCGGAAGTATTCGAAAAAGTTTATTTTCCTTCAAATGTTATCGTTCATTAAACATGCAGGGTGAACAGGAACAAAAAATATTAACGTTTGACTGTACATGAATGACACTCCGGCTGCACACTGTAACAATTTTAGAGGGCTTGCAAGCTTAGGCAGTTTATCGAATGAGTCGTTCGTTTTCAATCAGCTGCCGAAAAAGCCAGCAGCTGTTTCATCAATAGTGTTATAGCACATTTCATTGTAAACACCAGCCGTTAGTATCTCATTCTACCCGTTGATTACAGACAACGTCATGATCGAGGTAGTTGTTTCGTCTAGCTGCTATTGTTCCCACAACCGTGGCGATCATATCATGCATTTACGACGTCAATTTGTCAGTACGGTCGGTGTTAACATGTTACAACAGCTCTCGATACGCTGCAAACGCACATCAAAACACTTTGTACTAAAATACCCATTGGAGTCAAAATTCTCATTTCAGTATTTTGCACCGCTAACTACATGCACAAACGATATTTGTGCTAAGGTTGATAAGCTGATCCTGCATGACGGGATTTTCTCAAGAACTCCTCAGTGATAGCCTTAAAAAGGAACTCCCAGTCTGTAGGATTGAAAAACCAAGTTTTACGCGGTTACAAGAACACCGTTTCGTAATACTGTATGAAATTTGCGAGGAAAGCAAATTACTAGAAATCCTTTCCGGAACAGTAATTTAGGCTACTGTTGGTAACCTCCAGTTAAGGGGCTTTTTCAGACACTGAAACATCACAAAATGACAATGGCTATACCTCTTGATAGCAGACAAATTCATTTTTCGAGATCAAATGAAAAGAAAGACAAATTATAAGGCGAAAAGTAGCAAATAATTCTAGCACCCTGAAAATCATTATGCTGCTTGCCTGACAAGTGCTTCAGCCTGAATGATTGATCGAGGTGCTTTTGGTTCCGCTTCTCTAAAGTTACTTCCTCTGTGATTCAAAAGCAAATCGGTACGAAGATCTCTTAAACTGAAGTGCACTAAAGAAGACGCTTGGGACGGTTTTTGATAGTTTGATCGAGGAAAGGGAAGGACCTTAGCATCAAACGAACCTTACAATGCAGGAACATGCATGGTCATGAGGGCCGCCTAAGGACCCATGCATTTCCCTATATTCAAACGCACGGCAAAACTATCGGCCCATTATTCGAACGTTTTTTAAAACAATAACAGCAAGAAAGAGCTCATTACTTCATTCCGTATCAAACGACGGTCCTATGTACGCCACAAAAAACTGAATCACTGAGCAGTGTATCAACCCTTTGCGAAGATGTCATACTGTACACGTCTACTCGAGGTATTTATCCGGTTGCTAATTGGCATACTCTCAGTTGTAACACACGTGCAGCACAATTGGCTCTGGAAGCAAAACCTTCAGTGACCGCCTGAAAAGAAAAGAGCAGTTACTGCCTAAAGAACGGTGGCTGTAACCAGGGTGCTTCGGTTTTTCTTTTACCCTTCTTCACTGAGTTTGAAAACGACGCTGTCTTAACCGACGCCATCACAACAAAAGCAAAGCCTACAATGAAAAAAATTGGATGGGGTCTGCCTCAGTTCCTTGAGTCGTAAAGAAAATCTTTACGACTCAAAAATCAGTATCTATATCTATTATTTTGCTTAGCTTCGCTTTTCGGGTTGCGCTTAAAAAATTTTATCCCGGCGGTGCTGACACCAGTTAAGCTTTGAATATAGTTGCTGAGTCACTTGCGTCAAGTTATTTGAAGGTTTACACAACTGAAAAGAAAATTCTCCGCTCAAATACCTCGCTTTTCACACATAATCCCAGAGCAAATAACATAATGCTGGGGTTTCGGTGGCTTTACTGTAAACTGTTCCGTTTAAGTCTCGAAAAATAAGACGTAACTGTTTTCTTTTAGTTTCCCCCTGGGGAACGAACGAGCAGCTAGGCCATTACAAACGTAAGCAAAGTTGATTCGGCAAACATTTATCCACTTCAACACTCCACACGTCAATTCAGAAGTTTGATTGTCAACAGAGAACTGAGCCAGCCTTCCGTGAAGAAATTTGCTGGGCTGCTTTTGAGTTTCAGCGCAATCAAAACACCTAAAAGGTGTAGAAAAGTAAGATTCATTCGACATTAAACTGCTAATTGTTTCAGTGTACTCACTCCAAGTGGACGACGAGTGTTTGGGACTTGCTTGCAGACCGTACTTTCGCCGGGGACACAAGAACTCTTCTTGAAGTAGGGGTGTTCTTGTCTGGTGAAGTTATAAGCTTGTCCCATGAAAATAACAACCCGTTAATTTTCAAAAAAAAAATATTAGCGAAGGAAGAGAAAGCCGTTTGATCTTATTAGGAAGTAAACACTGAATTTACAGATAGAATACGTTGTGTTTCCATGGTCTACCACATGCAAGTCAGTTAACTCCAGCAATATAGGGTCTTGTTGAAAAACATCCAGAGCCAGAATGAATCAATGTGTAAACCCACCCAGAAAATAGTGAAACTGGCAAACATTATTTTATAGAAGAGACAACTTACACCTTTGTGACCTGATAAGCAGGGACAAAATAATAGTCAAATACCCTTTCAGTTTTGTGAAAGGATCTACAAATGGCCTGTCTTTTCATTTCTGCTCGATTGTATCAGACAAGTAACAACGTGGCTATTCTCGAAAATGTATACAATAGAAGATTATTGAACCTTTGCTTCGGAGAAACTCCGACGAGAGTCTTTAAGAGTGTTCACATGATAGGGGTGAAAACTCGGCAGTCAGTGTTCCACACTAGACTCAGTTTGAAGAGATGACACAATAAACAGTTTAATCATTCAACACAAAGTTTATCGCATCCAATCCGTACTTTTCAAAGCAAGTCAGGAGTTCATTTAGCGTTCATCTAGAAAGACAAACTTTTCGAGTCTCAAGCTTGTTCAGTAACTGTTTTGTTCCAGTCTGAGTAAAGCAACTTGTTTAAATGGTACCGGAAGGAACGCGACTCGAAACCTCAATTCGTTTCCATTTTCTTATAATTAGAACCACTATCAACGCTAAAATGAGTGTAATCGAAAAAATCATGGCTTATTTACAGCATGATGAAGTGTGCAAACGCCGCACAACTATGCAACCTCAAACAACATAGGCAGATACAGTTTCCGGCAGGCTTGAATTGACCCACAACACCTAAAACATTCATATGTTCCATCAGTCTTGTTGCTACTCAGTAAAAAGTGCTTCTTCGCCGAGTATATTTACAGTGGTTGTGTTACAAAGTATCAAATATGTTTAAGCGAAATACTTGGTGTGAGGTCTTGAAAGTTCGTTTTATTTTAAAATTATTTATTGCGTTTGGGGTCGGCAACATTATTTAACACTGATCAGCCCTTTTGCGTTAAATAACGAGCAAAACCTAACAGCTTTTGCAAGATTAAATATTGATTTTTAGCTAAGTAAATCCGAGGTCTCGGTAAGCAGCTGCGTAAAAGACGATTTAGTCCTACCTGATATAAAAATGCTCTCACAACACACAAAATTCCAATAATGTGTACACGAATTACTCAGTTCAACTGTCAATAAATGGCAGTCCTCAACACTGAAAGCCAACCTCAGTGCCAACGGAGAGTGATGTCAGTTGCATGCAGTTTGTAGCTGGTCCCTTTGAGTACAGAGCAAAAGTGACACTACAGCTCAATGTTCGTATTTCCAGACAGAAGCTACTGCAGATTCATCGTAATCAGGTACCAAGGGAATCCTCGAATAGACTCATGAGGAGGCATGCCGGCACTCTGTATATCCACTTTACACGTATATAGAGATCCTTCTACGTTACATTTTGGTCCCGTAAGTTAGCCATAGGTGCCAGCAAAAGAACGTTCACTGCAAAGTGAAGAGAACGTACAACAAACAGAAAAGAAATGAGGTAGAAAAAGGGTAAATGCAAATGAGGAGCAAACGAGTTCATCCGGCGAGAGGTGCACGGGTGCGAAACGTATTTTCGTGTCCAGTCGCGTTGCACGGGCACGGCAAAACATAAACGTGATTGACATTTGGACTACGCTGTAAACTGAAAGAAAGAACCGGATGTAAGATTGTCGGCAAGGTACAGGTGGTAGAGATGTACAGGTGAGAGGCCATATCAGACGGATAAGTCTCGGCATTCTGCTTATTATTGTTCCGTTATCTCCCTATGTACCATATCAATTTTCTGAGCAACAGACAAGTGCAAATCAATGGTTTATCAACGAGTTTTCGCTCTATTTTCTCCCAACGACTTTTTTACACCGTGCACAACCCATTTTCTTGGCGTGTTGAGTAGTTTTAGTAAACATAGCGTGATCATAGGCTAACAAAAGCCCCCACAACCAGTTTAATTACGTTAAATCTGTGAAACACATCTCGATACATATCAAAGATAGGGCGATTGCGGTATCCCTTTGTTAACACAATGCACATAATATGGCCACCATTGCCACCATTGTTCCCTCCTTGCCACTAAACTTTACCCACCCACGTGCCTAACACCCCGTGTTTTTTGTTGAACGAGGTCGAGCATTCTTGTGGCATCAACTTGTGAAGTTAAGAAAAACTCTTGTTTGATCCCGTTAATTGACTCAGAAGATCCACGGTAATATAATTAATTCAGCTATTAAGAATCTTCACTGAAGGAAATTCATTTCTCTATAAAAAAATCTTATCATCCAATCGATTGTATACTTTGGCGAGTTACGTGCATGACATTTCTAATGCCTTGGTGTTACATCCTTGGCAATCTTTCAAAACTTCAAACAACTTTCTAATCAGTGAGAAACATGCATTTAGCATAGGTACTTAGTCTCTAATCAGTGTATCGATTAACAGTTTTATTATTACAAATGAATATATGCAAGATCATAGTCTTCGCAGTTTTATTACTCTTTTTGTACCTGTTGTTTTGTATTATTTCTCGCCAGACCTTTTAACACTACTGTCTCTTGTTGTTAACTGTATCTATGTTTAACTGCAAAAAAAAAAAAAAAAAAATTAAAATATTTACAGAATGCCATGTTTTCCGGTCCGTAATCTTCAGCAGATATTCTATGCAGTAGCCATCCGTGTCGGTTATAAGGTCAAGTACTTGGTGTCTTTGCGGGCGAAGTGTTCTCCCACGGTACCTAGATTTGTAAACTTCGTGAGAAATTATGGTTTCTCCCAAACGTTCAATCGTTCTTTTGACTAAAAACAATCGGGCCAGGTAAATGCTTTAAGACCTGTCACAGACAAGTAAAAAAGAAACAGGAGAATAGTTTGAGAGTGAAGAACAAACTTGCAAGCAAGCCATCTTTTAAGAGTGGGGGTGCGAGTGAATTTTTGAGGAAAAAGGGATATCATCACGGCGATTTTCTAGCATTTTCGATGCAAATAGTGTTAAACTCAATGCTGTGTACTTTCTCGCTCACAGTTGAAATGTACCTTGGGAACACCGAGGGAAAGATAAGTGTCTTTGAAGGGTCAACAAAATAATCCATTTCATGAGTCAGTCAAAGAGTCTACCCGACTTGTTCAAGTACAAGAGATCAAAATTTCGTGAAAGTGCAAATCACAATAACACCCTCTTAAGTCTCAGGGTCGAATCAGTGTAGTAATTTTAACAAAAATGCAAGTAGCGGGAGCGAATGAGAGGCTGCTGTATTCGCAGGCTAGGCATTCTTTTAGGCTTCTATTGAAGTAAATAAGTCTTCTGATTCGAAGGAATGCTCGGAGTGATAATGCTTCTTAAAATGGCGAAAGCAAGGGACAACAAAGCCCTCAGCCCTGCGTGTTTTTGTTTTGTTTTGCTTAGTTTCCCCATAACCATGTCCTTGCCCGAAACGATATACTTAATGGTTATATTACTTCCACCACAGAGTAACCATGACACCTGCCAGCGAGGGAGTCGTTTACAACAGTATTTAGCACTAAAATTAGAAGGCCTCGCGGGCGATACGCTACAACGCACACTAGCCTACTGACACGGTGGGCACATGTGCCTATTTGATAAGGATTTTTGCGGTCAAACCAGCTCAGGTGAAATTCCTGTCCAATGCACGGATCAACTGAGTAAGCGCTACTCTGCATCGCACACTAGCGTGTCTACACGCCGAGCACATGCGATATGCGCCCATACGATAACGATTTTTTGCCGCAAAACCAGCTCAGGCGAAATTCCTGTCCAATGCACTCAAGCAAGCGATACTGCCTGTTGTGTTGAGGTCAAAGGAAGAAAAAAATATCAGAGCGAGCTGAGAACAAGCTCGAAGCACACTCACTCCTTGTCAGCTAGAAATGGGCTCGGATCGGCAAGTGCAACGGGAAATATAATAGCATCTAATAGTTCTTGGTTTGTTGCCAAATGCACCGTTTGGTATTATACCCTCGGGTGGTATAGAGGAAGAAACGAAAGCCTTTTTTATTGTTTAACAAGATTAATGCACGTTGAAAGTGCCTTATCTAAAAGTAGAAACGAAACTTTATCCGTATCTTTTTCACGGTTGTTCATCAATTTTATTTCACGACAAACGCACACCCACAAACTTAGATATGCTCTGCAGATTCATGATCCCGGGTCCATGCCATACACTGATGTTTGTTGTCTACTTGCTATCAAAAACAGAAATTGCTACCGGCTTGTTTATCCGTGAAGTATGAGTATGTTTTAAAAAGACATCAATTTGTAACAGATAATAATCATTGAACATTTCCGTTTTAGATTTTACAGTTTCGATATTTACCATCCAAGATAATCAGAGTTTTGAATAAGAGTTTCGAAAGCTTATGACGTAAAGCCTAATGGCATGGAAGTTTTGCGGCTGAAACAAGTTTTTAAAATTCCTTTAGTCCCAAGGGGTTTATAAAAGCTGTTCAGTTATCATTGATACAAACAAAATTGAATCACCTGACTTAAACTAGGCAGCAGGCAGTTGCGTCTTTCGCAACTGGATTAAGTAAATATTTATTCAAGCGAATGTCTGCAACGAGTATTGCAAACAGACATTTAATAAACACAGCAACATCACGTCATACCCTTTAAAACTGAATGATATTTCATCATAATGTAAACAAGGACTTAAATGGGTCTTAGGCCAGAGTGATCAACCGTCAGTCGACTACAAACATACCCAAACACACAGTCCGAGTTGCTATGCGTTGAACCTTGTACATCGATGCCTTAGCAGAGGCATAAAATCCGCGTGACCGGCGTTCTTACATTCACTTCTGGATTGCTATGTTCGCCCTGAAACGGAGATCAATATTACGAACTGTAAAACGTAAATAGACACTTATCAAACCTGCGTGACTTTCGGAATACACACGTAGATGGGTGTGTCTAGACGTGTTGAACAAAGGTCATGTGTGGTCAGTCGCGCGTGCCGTCAGCGTTGTTATTGCGCCATATCATAACATTCACGTACTACTTCGGCTGGTCGTCTCGAGAACATTCTGGACACGGATCAAAGATTTTTCGATCACGCGCACAAATTCAGGGCGCAATTCACGCGTGCAATGTGTGTACATTCCGGAACAGATTCTAACCTTAGGTTTTACTCTTCCTCGTCAAAACAACATCAATGTCTCTAGTATGCCACCATGCCACAATCATCTGATAGTATCTTTCTACTTTTTTTCCTTCTCTTTTTCGTATAGAACATAGGTGAACTGCGAAAAGAGAAAAAAAAAAACCCAACTACTTAGTTTATTTTTTCGTTTGCTCACCTGTATTCTGTTTAACTGAAACAGTTGTATCTTTATTTACCTTTGAAAGGAATTGAGTGCTTGTTTATTTCTGTTATTCTGAAATTTAAAGTTATCATGCAGAAAATAATGGGAGGAAATAAAAAAATCAAAACAGATTAATTGTTTAAAGCTGCTCTCTTTTTAGGTTAAACATCAGTGTCCACTTCACGAAATAACGGCGCAGCTGGTCTCCTGCCGGAACTGAATCCTGGGACTTTTGCGCGCCAATTAGTTTTTAAATTTTTTAAAAAATACATTTTAAACCCGAGCTATGAAAATAAGGTCGACGAACAACGCTTGCCGAAAGCAACAAAATATTACGATTATAGAATGCAAAAGACTTCAGCAGTCTATTCACAAGTGACGACAAAAAGGGCAACACAAACCTTGGTTCGTTCTTTACAATATTGCCAAAGTGAGGAAGATTAAGTTGCTTCTTAATTTAAGGATACTGTCAAGAATATAACTAATAAGAAAAAAGAAATCACACGCAGGATATGTCCTTCGTATTCCACCATGTTCCTAGACTCGACAGTGAAAAAAAAATCATACTCGGTTTCGAAAATAAATGATCAAAACGAACGTTTATCTTTTTGACACACACACTGTATATGAAACTACTGAGCTTTTTCTGTTTCTTACTAAGAATATTGTGCCTTTTTAAGGCTTCTGACGTACAGTGGATCGGCAATGGTTCCGGAGCACACCAGAAATAGTACAACAAACTGATAATACTACCCTCGAATCATATTTGCCATCAGCATGTAAGTAAACTGGAGACGGAACTAACCGAGTGCTTCGAGCATTGAAACTATTACTCGATGATAGCAAGAACACAGTATACGGACTAAATTCTAATTCATCTTTAAAATACGTTATAAGCGACTGCGGCTTCGGTAAAATCGCTTAGGAATTTCGGTTTAAAATCGGTTGGATAGTTCCCTTCGATAAATTCGTTGATAAGCAGCCCCAAGTACGGCGGATCTCCAAAAAATAGATAACACTAAAATGGAAAACACCTTCGAGATCGTTTGAGGATTTGCAATGCAAATACAGTCTTCCCTCTCATTTAGGTGCCAAAAGTGGCACGTTTTTGATCGACGTAGTCGTACTGAGCTGCACGAACGCTCCAGCTTTGCAGTAAAATTATTCCAATCATAACGGTCTTTTTGGATTGACTGGGATCATCGAATTCAGAAAATAGAAGAATTTTCAGTGATTCGATATCATCAGTTCCTCCTTCGTCCGTTTACTTCCAAATTCATGTATGAATAAGTAATGAGTATAAAGTTAATGATATCCGTATTTTTCACCTGTTACCTCGAGACACGGATCCTCAGCAAGCATTTGACGTCAGTTCACGTAGTTGGTCAGCTATTTTTATCATGAAAGCAAAGAAAAAGACTAATGCACCTGCTACTGTTATTTAGCCTTCGGCAAATCCTCCTTTTTTTGTCATGGGCACCCACGACATCTTTAATTGGTGTCCGTTTTTAGAAACGGTTTATTTTTAACAAAAAAATATTTTGGAGACTT
>OFHQ01000006.1_pt1 | contig 19870 bp, 12 predicted proteins | sample 1521071 | NCBI WGS metagenome assembly OFHQ01 (sample SAMN04272335, study PRJEB24112) | coral metagenome | biome: Coral reef; feature: Shallow seawater; material: Coral tissue | host: Coral | place: China: South China Sea | collected 2014 | reverse complement strand
TTCTTTTAAAATATATTCTGATAAAAAAGAAAGAGTGCAGTACATCAAGCAAGATGACCCTGATTTTTCAATGCCATTCGTGAACAATGTTTCTACTTTTTTCTCGTTGGCTCATGAAATTCAATGGCCTGTTGCTACACCTTAACACAAGAAAGGAAATGAAAGAAAAAATAGAAATGGAAAAAGGGAACTTACTTTGCTTTGAGGCGCTCGCTCAACATCAAAAATCTTCTCAATGTTTTCCATATATTTTCTAAATGTGTCATTAGGAGAGTTAAGTTACTGAACGAGGTAATCATCGGTTGTTTCATTCTTAGGAGTCAGTTGCAATTCATTTCTATAGCCGAGCTCGCGAGCGCATGTTCCAGCTGAGAAAGTGACAATAAATATTGTGTTTATGCTTGGTCTGGTTTTTACAAATGAAAGAAAAAAAAGGACCTTGATCGGATTAAACATAATAACAATAATAATAATACTCAGACCTAAAAATAACTTAATGATTTTATAGCGTGTCGTCTGGTGGATGGAAGTAATCGGACTTACGATTTTTCCCACGAGGAAGATGAGTTTAAAGTGATATGAAATGCATTAGAAAATCTCAAGCCCTTTAGAAAATCACGCGATCGTGTTAACTCGCTAATCCTTTTGTAGCATTTCTAAAACGGAAGGAAACATACTCGAGTGTCTTTACTTTCCCGCATTTTAGTTCGGCTGCTTTGAAGGTGAATTCGCTGCATCGGTTTGCAGACCAAAAAATAAAATTCATATATTTAGGTACAGCCTACTAACGACATGTCCATAACGCGTCATTCCACAGACACAGTCATTGATGCTGTAAGAGATTTGATGCTAAATGCCCCTAGCTGAATAGTGTAACAAAATTCAAGAGCTTTGGTTTCACAAATGATCACTCACTTTAAATTTAACGATGTAATATTCCGGTGCTGTTTTCATCACGGACCATCAAGGGACACGGGCAAAATTTGCAGGATGCCTTAAACTGCGGCCAGAATGGCGACAGAAACGAAGACAGTGACTTTTCACCGAAAAATCCCGCCAGATAGATAATTATTTTGAACCGTCTCGGAGATCAATTACCCTTCAGTCACTCAATTCAAGAGCAATATTTCAATATGACTTTTATTTTGCTACGCAAACCGGATCTTATATTAGATTGAGTAAGATTTTTTGAACTTCTGGAGTTGGTCTGTACAGTTCTTCAATTTGAAAGGTCAGTCTCGACCGTACGCTGCAAAACTAAAAACAATACTGAATTTCCACGTCGGTCTTTTAAAATCTTCTTTTGACGCAGTATGAACGAGAAAGGCAGAATAAAACAAACTCGTCCATGTTTACCAGACTGGAATAGAGCATGCTGATGATCTGTTATTGTTTAACCTTTTACCTAACAGTGACTTTGATCGAACATGTGTCAACTGCCCAGCAAGTGCTTTCGGTCCACAGTTTCAAACTTCAAACAGCTACAAATCTCCATCACGGACTATAAAAGTAAAGAGCTACTTGACAAAAAATCCATTAACTGTCGAGACTAAATAACGGCACTAAACCACCTCTTTTTATAAATAGTAAATTAACAACTGAACCAAAATAACCCGAGCGGTAAAAAACCATGTTCCGTGAAATCAGCTTTTGACAAAAATCGGAGACGAAATGTTATTTTATAATCAACCGTCTTTTCGCCTGAGGCGAACCTAAATTCTTGAAGAGAAAAATCCAGGACCGTGCAAGCGGCGAAGCAATTCGCAGGTTTCTCTAGTTCTCAGTTTGATTTTCGTAAGCACGAGAAATAAATATCTTGTCTCGAACGGATGCTGTCGAGAATTGTCTGAAACACTCTTGGGGGTCCTACAAAACATTCGTGACAACACATTGAATTCGTGATTTCAAAACTGAAATCTGAACGTAACTAGATTGAAACAAGCACGATATTCGACAAATCGTTTTCATCGTTATTTTTGGTGACACGGGATCTTTACCACTGTCATACCGATACATTTTTTTCCCAGTTAATTCACGTCCGCAAAAGCTGTTACATTGGAAATTCAAGTCGCAGTGGAACTAGACAAGACCAGACAAATATTTTTTATCGCAATGCGTAAAATTGGCAGGGTAATAAGGAACGGTATCGGCTTGCGTGTTGTGTTTGTCGTCCCGTTGTGTTTGCTCGGCTTAATTAAGGGCAGATTTCTATCTTCGACTACGGGTAGTTTTGATCTGTCCCGGGTAAACTCTGTTGTTTTTAGTTAGTCAACGTGTCAAGCTTCACGAGTGGAAAAGATAATTTTTTATGTCAAACACCGGTCACCATAATTTCCGGATCGCTGCCCTTTTGAAAAATTTCACTCCGCCTTTACGGTGTTTAGTTGCATATCGCACCTTTGCATAAAAAGTCAAAAATTGCTTTTTGGCACTACTGCCCTCAAGAAACCTTTAAACCAATGCATTTGTTTTTTGATTCCCTGTTGTGTTCAATCATTTGCAAATAAAACGATCCGCGCGTTGCTTTAGAAGTTTTAACACAAGACTGACACATCCGGACATGACGCCCAGGTCACCTTTTCGCCTTCATATCCGTTCCAAGATATTTTCTATCAGTAAAGATTTAAACCGGCCAAAATACGCAGCTCAAAGTTTAGTTAAAGCGTTGTTAATGTATTGTATTCTTTAGAAAAACTTGTCAAAAATAACCCTGATTCACTGTTATGTAAATTTACCCGTAGGCACGTACAAAAAGCCAATTTAATATGCCAACTTGTAGTTGCTGCAGATTCATCTGGTTTTCAAGTTACATAATTTCTCCGGGATTTTCCATTCGATTCCCGGCTAAAAGTTAAGATTTGGTCCCCCTGAACTGCCAGTTAGTTTTAGTTTGATTCTCAGGGATACTGGAACTGTTGTATAAATTCTTAAACACACATTTGCCTTGTAGGTTCATTTGAAGTGCGAGGCATCCAAGTGTGACTGTAAATCCAAAGGGAACCCACTGACCGAAGAAAAAAACCAAGTACACTTGATTTTATCTCGTGCAAAAAAATAATTTTATTGACTAAAAAATGGAAACATCAAATACGCGATTTCAGCCCAAGGCACAACAGGAATGACGATTTTTTTTCTACGATTATTGCTACAAGACGTTTACAAAAGCTATCATCTCTATCTATCTCTTATTTACATGAGGATAGAATCGTAAATCAAGTTTCATTTGGCAAGCACTCTAATGTAGAGGAACGCGATAAATTAAGAACTTGGTAGCTCTGTTGCAACATAACATACTGCGACCTGGACTTTTTCTGCCGCCTGTCAGCTGATGTGTCATACACAAAAGTTGGCATGTAGAATTTTTTGGGGGGGCTTTCCGCGGAAAGCGAAAACAGGAATTGTAAAATTCCGCTCCTAATAAAACAGCATTTAGTTTCAAGCGCATGAATCGTTCCGTGAATTTTACAATAAGCTGTGTTCTAGTAAAACCGGGTTGCGACACACATCGCCTCGATTCTGCTAACAAGAAACCGTGTGTGCTAGCGTGTTGCTTCTGTAATCGAAGCCATGCGAAATTTGTTCTTCCAGCTGAAAGCTGCTCATGGCAGCAAGTTAAATTAAAATCCTCGCTCCATAGGAGTTAATTCGTCAATAATGTTCCTGATCCTTGAGATCGTTCACTTCCAAACGAGCGTGTGCAGACGAGAAGGTGGAGACTGTGGGTTCTGTGCGGTAGTGGCTGATGTTGAAGCAGGAACAACTATCGAGGGGACATTGGAGATCGCGAAGGCCCGTGAGCTATTACCACTGACTTCAGGCTCACCGAATGAGAACTGAAAGGCTCCGTTTTCAGGCTGGTTTCTCTGCTGCAGGGCTGACGGGGCGACTTGGTTCGGAGGGTAAGACGAGGGAAGCTTTTGTAGCTGTTCCATAAACTCAGTGTAACTGGATGAGACGGAATTATTATTCGACAAGAACTTGTTCGCTCCGTGTGTTTGGGTGAAGCCGTGAGAGGAAAACGTGACGGACGAGGCCGTTGAAGGTGGTGTGGACAGCAGCGGCTGAGTATAGGAGTGCAGATATTGATCGAACTCGGTCGTGTCCACCATTAGATCTGTGGTCAGGTCGCCCATTTCAACGTGAAAGTCGATCGCGCTGTTGCCGCTATTCTGCTCTGTTTTCTTTGGGCAGGCTGGGAAGCTGGATGGAGGCCCTGGGATGTCAGACTCTGACACGCTTGCCTCGGAGAACTTCAGTCCACCTTCTAACTTGACCGTGGCTGTGGGGGTAGTAGGAGGCGAAGTTGCTGAACTACTGGAGTCCGGACTGCTTGCTTCTTCGCTCAAGCTGCTTTCTGGGCTCGCGCAGTTGCCCTCTTGGCATCCAGATTTTGGCACCAGCTGTGTATCGCCTTTCAGGACTTTCAACAGATCATCGGCTGAGATTGTGGCCTCCGGTTGATCGGGACCACCGTTGCCTTTTTGCTTCTTTCTCCGCGGTTGATATTTGTAATCGGGGTGCTCTCTCTTGTGTTTCAGCCGCAGTCTCTCGGCTTCTTCGATGAAGGGCTTCTTCTCCGCATCATTCAGCAGTTTCCACAGTTTTCCTAATGTTTTGCTCAGTTCAGCGTTGTGAAGATGTGGGTACTGATCGGCCAGCTTTCTCCGCGCTGCCTGCGCCCAAACCATAAAGGCATTCATAGGTCTCTTGACGTGTGGCTTGTGTTTATGGCCTCCGTTCACTCTCACAGGCAGCGGAATTAAAGACCAGTCGTAGCCATCTAAGACATGATTTACTGCAGTTGCGATGGCGCTGCTTAAATCCATATTCTTCGCCTGAGCGATGTCGGGTTCGCTCTTCTTACTATCGGAGTTCGTTTGATCTGTCATGGTCTCCACTACGGCAACTAGTTGTTTTCTAACGCTTTCTAATCAGGACTGAGAATTCTCTAGCCAAAAAATCGAACTTCGTGCCAATTCGTATATTGGCGTATAGATATTCAAAACACAGATATAATAATATCCTAACCAATCAAGCGAGACAACATATTATGTTACCTCTCCCGCTGATTGGTCGAGGCGAAAACCGCAGCCAATCAGATGGCTCGTGCCAAGGACATAAACACCCGCTGGATGTAGGTGTGTTGAAACCACTTAAACCAAGCTCTGTTATTGGCCATCGCCAAGGGATCACGGAGCACGTGGGCGTTCAAGTGTTACTTTCCAAACCTCAGCAGCTCTGTTATTTTTTTTTATGTCTTCTTGAAGGCGAGAAAATCATTTCCTTTTCGCAGGAAACGTAGGCCTCGCACGCTGCTCGAGCAATTTCGTGAGAGTAAATAAACTGCATGCCGTGCGCGCGCTCTATAATTATCTCGCGCCGCGCTGATGACAGAGCTGTCGCGCTCTTCTCCCGTCTCAAATCAAACGCTCGCCATCCACTGGCACGACACGGTGGTGTGATATTTGGCGAGTCTTTAACAGTATCAAGTTAAGCCACGGGTGATTTTTTTTAACAGTTACAGTAGTACCGTCCAAGATCATGAAATGCGACTTCAAAAGTCTTTTTCGGGCAACATTTTAGCGTAGGAGCTGGAAAAAAGGATTTGCGTTCGGGAAAGGGTAGAGAACAGAAGAGGAAAATAACAGGAAAGGGCGACAAATATCTTAGCTGGAACAAATGTCTTAAGCGCTCGTGGGAGATATCAATTTGAAGGAGAAGAGGTTTAATAAGGGCGCTGATGATAAACGAACCATTTCATAAAATCGTCTACAGTTCAGGACTCCTGCGAGCTGGGTCCGTTCGATCTTTCTGGAAAAAGGGTCTTGTTAGCCCTGAGCAGGGAAATTACAAGCTCGTAGGGCAACCCGACGTAACCAGACTCTCGCTTTCAACGCCATTAACGGTTTCATGAGTAAAGATTAATAAATCCCAGATAAGGTCACGGAGAGAGCACAAATCAAGCGAGTGACTAAACGAACAGTGAATACACTGAATAAGCTAGATCGCAAAGTTCCACGTCAGGTTGTCGAGAGCAATTCCATTTTCGCCTCGCCAAAGCTCATTTGTGTTTTATAATTGTATTATTTTCCGACATTCACGAGTATTTCAAGTTAAGAGCAAATGCAGATGCTTTCGAGGTCAGACCGAGACTAGACGGGAAACATAAATCCACCCGAAATAACCCAAAGGCCATCGCACCACTATCTCCACGTTCCAGCGGCAAAACCAAGATAGGCTGAGCTGTTACTGCATGAGAGTCAACAACAAGCGATAATAACTGACTGATTGGGTTACACGGCGATTGTGAGGAGATAACGCGGGTTAAAATCACGAAAAATGAATTGGGTAAGATTTGGAAACCAACCCGATGAACCCAAATGTTATATTGAGTCGCCGCGTGCTTGCTGTGTCTAGCGCCTCACAAAACGAGGGGCTCGCGGCGGACGCATTTGTTACCGCTAATGACATTACTTCCGAAATGTAATACGGCACACACTTGCAGTCCGATACTAGTAGTCTTGGAAGTCATGTTATGCTCTTGAGCATGTGTTGCGGTCTCTAAATATATATCTGCTCTCAGTTCTAATCCAGGGAGTGCTGTAAGCCAAATAAATATTCCAACTAAATAAATAGATAACGACCGCCGAGACCAACGCTGCGTGAATTTTTTAGCTACGATTGAAAGATATCAAGTCGACGTGACCACGAATTGAAATATCTGAAAATATCTTTACCGCTGTCAGGGTTTAAGCCGGGAGCTATGTTTGTTTAAAATCCAGCCTCTGGGTAACCGCATCTTGCTTGATCAAAAATGCTACTTTCCTTAGGTTATCAAAAAAGATACCGAGCATTTTTATCTCAAAGTCACTTGTGACAATTACTACAGAGTGGTTTCCAACTTTCAGATACATATTTTCAGTGGGTTAATATATTTTGTGTACATACTATTTTTGGAGCAAGGAAATCGCGACCCCAAAGTTTTTAGTTGTTTACAAACTTTAGAGCGAAACGTGCTTCGAAACGGGGATATCTGACGCACTTCCGGCACGGGGGAATCAAAGTACGGGGGTGTATTTCCGGTGGATTCTTACCCCTGAATTAAACCTACCATAATAAAACCAAGTCTTGTGATATTTCCTTTGTAAAACTCGAAAACATCCCAAGGAAAATGCCGTCTGGTTCGGTATTATAATTACTGTCGTTCTTTTTAATATTTTCATCAGAATACAAAGGCCATAATTTTAAGCAGTTTGGTTGTAGGTACTGCTAAAGACAAAAGCAGTATATCAAATGTAGCTTTCTGTGAGCCTGTTGATAATTTGCTTGCGATAGGACACGACGGGTGACAACTTGAACTTCTTTTGCAACAAGAGAGCTATCACCTCCAAAGCTTTCTTCAAAAGAACAATTCATTCAGTTTTATTTAGAAATTGAAGTTGGATGAAATTAAAATGATTTGTGTGCTGCAGTGAAAATTAAGAAGTGAGTAGTGTTCTGCAATTTTCTTTTATTTGTTTCTCTCAATTTCCGATTGCGATAAGGTTTCCAGGCATAAATTTAACACCATTGAGATACAAGGTATCTGTCTGATGTACACAGTGAACCACACACAGCCTCAAAAGACATAAAACGTTTGCAATTACTGCGTATTCTGATCATTACGCCAACTGGGCTGGGGTTGGTATGTAGCTTCGAACTGTTTGCAGGTCGCGCTGTGGGCGGCCATCTGGGGTGCACCCATTTGTCTTGGGGTTAATTTTCTGTCTAGTCTTCACTTTCTAGAAATTTCGTGCTTAATTTCGACTGTATAAAGGTTTTATACCGCGGGTATCCACTCCAAACTGCCGAAAATCAGTGATGTCTCTTTGCGCGCTTGTCGCAGGGAAATAAGTTGAATATCACGATAACTAACTTGTTTTAATATCACCGTATCGTCAGTACTACAATCGTGATAATAACAATCACTTCTGAGGATAAATAGTTAAAAATTTTCCTGAGGAATAGAAATCCCTAGTTTTATTCAAAGCTGAAAGTAACAGATAAAACTGTTCAAAAATGTTTTTCTTTAAGCGCATGCTTGTTCGGTTAACATCATTCATATCATCAATGATATCAACCGTTAATACCCTTAAAAAATTTAGAAAATCCTTGATGTTATCCGTTGTCAGTGAGTGCAACTTCAAAACCCTTCACCTCAGAAACAAACATTTTAATTCTTCATCATAAATAATTAATTGTTCTTTTTTTTACAAATTAAACTTGAAAAAAAGACTGGGAATGCCCAGAAGAAGCGCGTAAGTTTGGAAAGAGTTCCTGAAATAACAAAAACAGATTTACTCCAGCTGTAATTTGGGGTTTTAATATTTTTTTCACGCAAATCTTCTCAGTTTAATTAAGATTTTACGATAACGAGTTGCATGGGAGTTCCTCTCTTAAATATGTACCGGCAAACACGCAAATGTGTCTGCATTTCTAAACAGGCTCCGCTGAATTGGAAACATGTTTGCAAGCGTTTGCACTCGATTATTTTGCTCAAACGTGAAAAAAAAAACGTTGCTCTAACGTACTTGCTGTGAGTTCAGACGCTCGGAATTCCCCGACGAAATTCTCCGAATTTCACGTTATAGAAGCACGGCATTAACATGTTAAAAAACCTCTTGACCTCTTTGAGAATTATGTTATACTTGTCACAAACATTTCGCAACGTTAGTATCATATCTCGCAAGTAGAGAAGCAAATTCTAACTTTTAATTACATCTGTAATTATTGCTTCGTGTTATTATAACGTCTGTTGGTGCCTTGGTATTTTGAAGTGATGAAAGATAATACTGAAATGAAACAGTAGCATTAATAGAACACAAATTGGCTTGTGAACGGGATTAAGATATTAAAAAGAAAACTTTCAAAGTGTTAATCTGAAAACTAGCTAAGCCTGGACCGCACAGTTGAAAAAGCTTGATCAGTCAGTGAAAACACCTCTACGCTGAAGAATTTAAGAGAGTTACTGAGACTTCACACAGCTTGACCCTGATGCAATGTGTGTGATAACTGGTGCCGGAATGTAATGAGATTTCGTAACCTACGTAATCTGCATTGCAAAATCTATTTTTTCGTAAGTAAAGTAAAATTACTGATTACTGCAAGGTATGCACTCATTGACTGTAGTTCTCATCCAAAAACTAAACCAGATTTTATTTAAAAGAAAGGAAATCGGTTAGTTTAGACAGTACTGGCAAGTTAATCAACAACAACATGAAGGCCCCATGAAGGACAGCAACTGATCAGAGAAACAGTCTCCAAATAATACACTTTAATATTCGCAGTTCCATGGAAGATGTTAATTAGTGCTGTGGAGTTTTTTTTTAATAGCAGTGGGGACCTTTTTTTCTTAATGAATGAAAAAGACGAATCAATAAATCTAAGGGTTACCTCTTGGCCCAACAAAACTCACAGTAATTTTTTGCTATTCATGGGGCTTTATAGCAAACTCCGCGTGAAAGCGGGGAGGGGGAGAGGGGGGCAAATAACCCGAGGGAATTCTTACACATACCTTAAGGAAACCGTCTCTTGAACCTTATAAGACGCATAATTTGTTAATCTAAAGATGCCTAGCAGAACGAAAGAGAGATCGAAAACATGTACATAGGTTGGGTTGAAAACTATGACAATAAGTCTTGACTTAAGGCCATTCATTTTAAATACTAATAAAACTACTTTGCTTTCAGGGATGACGGGATTATCTCGGAACGGGAAGGAAAGAAACTACCTACTACATGGTGATCTTCCCGACCAAAGTCAACAAACAATCTCCTTACTATCTGTTAAGTGCTCTCCGCCTAATTACAGTGTAATGTTTCAGTGTTTTACTCCTCAAATTTTCCATTAAAATTTTAAAAAAGGAAATATCACGAGGTAATCGGTGCTTAAAAGGTTGTGTGCTTCATGTACACCTAATGGAAAACTCTAATGTGTGTTCATGATAAGCCGTAAGCTAGTTATGTGTACACAGTAGGTGAACATAACCCTAACAAGCTTTATTATTAAGTTATAAAGTACAGTCTAGTGCTGACTGAGCACTCTTTCGTCTGGCAGATTTCAAAAATTAAACCTAGATCTTTAAGTATTAAATGAATCAAACTTTGATTACATTTCTAACACTGTCAAGAGAGTTTAAAACCATTCGACACGCAATGGAACACAAACTGACTAAGGAGAAATCGGTGGAATCATTAAAATCGAAAAAGCGGCATGCTTATCAAGGTCAGAAATCAAACATGGTCAGGCTTTGTTTAACTGTTGTGAATTATCAATGGTTTGATAACAACAGTTTCCTGGCAAAGTGATCAACAATTTCGAATCCCGTCAAATTATAAAAATTTCCCGGCCACGAAACTTTGTATTATTTGGGAAAAAAAGCTCTTGATGTAATTGAGAGAGTGTTTTCATATCTCGCCGCTATAGCATCACTAGCTATCATTCGTGCAAAGGTAGTCTAAAGGAGTAAGCCGTTGTTTTTTCTACAGTAAACTTGTGATCCAATAATATTGTCTCAAACAAGCTCAACAAGCTATATTAAGCCGCACCGAAAGCGCGAACTAAAAACAAAACAACAATATTTACATTGGACTAACGTACTAACCGCAAGCTGAAAGGTACTGATGCACTAAGTTATCTAGGAGCGGTCAAAATGTACTTGTCGATTGTTTTGTACTCAAAAAAAAAGCAGAACTTACAATCTTCAGAGCATAACATTGTACACGATGACTTGATAAAATGAAAAACTAAATTTTTTCGAAACGTGTTCAAAAATAATCCAGGTTTTCCTGTAATTAACAGTCAAACAATGGGCAAAATCTTCCACGCTTGATCTAGCGTATATAAAATGGCTTCCGGCTGAGTGGACACACCCGGGTACCTCAAGAGTGCAAGCAAATTAACTTTCTTTGTTGTGGTGGACAAACTTCAGTTTATTAAATGCTTGGCACGTACCATGATACCGCCGCTATTTTCAGATTAGATTCCGGAGAAAAAAAGTGTTTTGTCCATGCAAAAAAATACAACCAACTCGAAGACAATAATCTTAAATCAGTTCAACGTAAAACCTTGCGCAATGCCGGGCTTTTGTTTTTAATGAGCCGTCTTTTACAAAAAAAGGAAAATTTACTGCTTTCCAAATTACAAAAAGATTAGTCCCAAAGTTACTCGTGACTGAGTTATATATGCTGAACAAACCTGAACTAGTTTGTTCTGCGGAATCAAATATTCTATACTCCACTAATAGCTCTCCGGTCCGTTGTACGCCAATATCGGGATCGAAGGAAGCGTACATCCCGAAAACCGCCCAATAACACATCAGTTTACAACCATACTTTTTAAGCAGAAGTTTGACATAACCGTAGTCTTAAACAAAGCCTAGCAATATTTTTAAGTGCGACAGGATGGAGCTCCGTAAGCAAGTATATATTCAGCTCCTTCATAAATGAATATTCAAGAGCGGAAAGATTGAGGTTAATCCAAATGAACAATTAAAATCACTAAACTACGTACTGAAATAGAAATCGAAAGTGGTTATTGAGTTGAAAATAGCAATGCATAAGACGGGTCCTTTAAACTCAGCCAGCGTGAAAATTGCGGAGCGGAACTGACAACGAGAATACAACAAATTCTGGACTCGTAGTTGACAGAGACGTCGAAGAAGTTGGCTTCAGTTATCCTGTAGTGCAAGTTTAGCCGTGTTTTGTGTGTTTTCCGTTTGCAGAATTCTCTTCTCTACAAGACTGAAAAGGCGGGAACATTCCCTACTGTTAAAAACTACGTTTTTATTTTGCCCTTTTGATATTCTAAGAACATCAGTCCTTAAAGATGCATCATTATCAGCGTGACCTCGAAAAAAAAAAGTTGGTCAGAGTTCCTTTAATTTATAAATAAATGCACCGAAGCTGTAACAAGGGGTGCCATAATGACAGATGCATCAAGCTGTGATGTCAACTTGACTTTAAAAAGTCTAACGATGTTCATCGAAGTCTCGAGACAAAAGATTTCAATTCAACGATTCCCGTAATATCTTCTTCCCGGTGCCGGTGTTCTGAGAGCATTTCGTTTACGGGCTAAGGTACTCAAGAGATCAGTATGGAGAACTTACTTTCCGATACTGACATCGGTTGTAATTTCATTTTTTTCATATTGTTCACACTTAACGGCCGTTAGTCACTAATCGTCAACCACCGTAATGGCGTAAGAGTGCATTTAAAGGCTTGAGAACTAAAGAAATGCGACACAAGTCGGAGCTACATTTCCCGCGGGGATAGCCCTCAACGTAACCCGGGCTGTAGTATGTGAGGAGGGGGAGGGGAAATTTGGTCCCCCAAGTTATAAGTTAACAGAGAGGGGGAAATGTGCCCCCGAGTTTAATAATGCAGACGTTCCGACTGCTGCTGGGCACGCAAAGATGGTTTAAAAACGACGTTAACAGCTGACGTTAAGATCCTCATCCCACAAATCAGCCAAGGTGACTAAATAAAGGTTTCCCTTCTATTTTTGACGATATGGTGGCCCAGACACTCTTTGTCTATAAATGTATTGCAATTAAGGTCACCTTCACACCACCACCCGTTTGCATGCAATCGTATCCAGTTAATCCCAGTAATATTTGCACGTAAACTTAAGTCACGCGAGACAATAAGCAAGCTTGGAAACTTCGCATGAAATGTGAACAAAGTACAGAGAGAATATGTAGTAGAACACGACTTGCAGACCAACATCAGTGGCGCTCTTCGGTGGAATTAGCTTTGAATTAGCTTGAGTGTATCAAGAATGGAAACGACTACTGAACTATGAACTCTAGCTTCAATTAATCGCTTCGCTCTCAGACGTTTTTCCACGTACATGCAGTAGATAACTGGCTCATATTTGTCATGCCAACTTGAACTTCTTCACATTCTTCAGTCTCAGAATACGGGGGAAATGGGTGGCATTCCGTCATCACAACAAGCATGCACGAAAGTTAAGTCCAAACACGGCAATGTAAATAAACTTCACATCTGTGGCATTGAAATGGAATGAAATCGATTGCCCGATTCTGATAAGTCGCGTTTCACGTTTCTGGAATACGATACGTGAACTATATTTATTCATTTCGGAGTTTTTCCAAATATGCTGCACGGCGACTGTCGTATTAAGTTGAATGTTCGAAGTTCATACCCCCGGGGGGGGTACTCTCTATAATGGCCTATAGCTGTTATTTGATGGTTACACACTAAAGATTCATTCATGTAAAGCGGATAAACCTTGTACAGCACTTTAACAGTAGCAAAGGATGGTCACACAGTAAGGATTCATTCATCTGTTCATATAAAGCAGATAAACTTTGTAGAGCACTTTGACAGTAACAAATGAAAGAGCACTTGACCTGCGATATATCAGAGATCTGACTGTTGCATGACGATCTCGCGACACACCTAAAATTGTGCTATTTTGTAAAATACTGAAAACTAACTTCACAACTAAAAGAATGAATAAAAGGTGTTAATCAATTTTTATGATCAAGTGTCCCCATCTAGTAGTTTTATTACTGCTTTTTTAGCCTGACAATAATATTGATTATTAAAAGTTATTACGTACTAAACGAAAGTTCAGAAGAGGGACGCTGTAGCTTCGTGAAAGGACCCTGAAAGAGGTCAGCATTATTTCTATCATGTTCTGTGGAAGGTCAGCTGGAAGGTACATCATGCCGAAAGGGTTGCTTTTGCTTGAGGAGGAGCCAACACGTATTGACTTATAAAACTTCACTCCACGGTTTTTGTGGAGTAACTCCTCCCATTCCCCGGAGGGGGAATTACCAGACTAGAAATGCTATCACATGACAGCATCAGACACGTGTATAGTGCAGACACACGTGTATAGTGTGTAGATTCTAGTTATGCAACGTTCTGTCTTGGTATACCAGACGAGTCACTTAAATTTTCATTCAATTAACAGCTATCTGGTATTTAGTATTTTCTTTGTCTACTACACCGGCACACGTGAGAAATGGATATTCTGTGGAAAGAGCGTTGCACAACCATTTTATGCCATGCCATAGAAAATACGGTAACCAACCACACATCACACACAGTCATTACGCCATAAGCGAATCATGGTGAGGTTGGATGTGGGGTGTTCCCTGTACTCTGATTGGCCAGATTAGCTGTATTTTTATGGCCGTGTAAATACACGTGTACGGCGTAAACACGAACATTCCCCAATTTTCAAAACTGCACGTGTTGCGAAAAATATTTGAAGGATAATAAACACAACAGCCTCCATTTGACTGTGAAAGTATCCTCAGAGATTTGTCTTTGGACATTATCTGTTCCTAATAGCTCACAGTTATCCTCGAGCAACGCTCTCGGAAAACTGTTCGGCTTCTCCGCGGAACAGACAATGTCCGTGGACAAATCCGAGCATATTTTCGGGCCAAATGGAGGCTTTTGTTTATGTATCCCCACTCTCGTGTATACGAACAAGTTCAACTTATTTCTGGGTGATTTAGTTAACTTTTAAACCTTTCTAAACACGAAAAATTTACCGGGGACGTTTTAAGAACAGTCCAAACGCAAACATTCATATAAAACCCGTACTTGTACTTCCCGATAACTACCTTGATCTCTTGATAACTGGACCTGATTAATCAGTATGACAAGGGATGTGACAAGATATTAGACCAAAAAAGTGTTATGGCATGGGCTATCATACGCGTGACGTGAGATTAGAGATTGGGCGGCCAAAGAATTCTAGTTGGAGCACCATCTTGAAATAAGCGGCCGGCGATCAGTTTTCGCAGCCCACGAACTCTTTCCTGCGCTTTAACAGCACCGCAGTGAGTCCAACGGAAGAAAAAAAAACGTTTTTGAGACCATCTATGTCACGTAGTCGATAATTTAATTTACTTTTTAAAAAAAGAGTTGGACCCCAGAGTCACGTTTTTCAAGTCATGGTCAAAACAACCACGCGAACTATAAAAGCCAGCACTGAAATAAAAAACGCGTGGAGTTAGAGCAATCTTCAATTGTGTATCTGCATAAATTTTCTTTGACAATTTGTTTCTTGTGATTGCTTTTTGTTGTCTATTATGAGGTTTGGTAACGGTCTGCATTTTCTCCCCGACGATTAACTAACAGTCCCGGCCTGAAAGACTTCATCAATTCACGAGGTTGGGAGGTTGAACAAATGCCTTGCGGTGGATTTCTCAGACAGAGAAACAAAATTCTTCATCCTACACAGACATTGACCTGTAATTAGTTAATACGTTCATAACCAGTGATACAAATATAATTGGATGTAAAAGACTGGCCAAAAATAAATTTCAAAAAATAATTGCGGGTTTCCTTCGCGGCCTGACTAGACAAGCTCACTCTGAAAAATAAACTGAAACTAGCAAACTATGGTCTTACAATCGGCTTACGATGAACGTGCCTGGGCATTGATACACTTTTTAAGGCGATAATCTCCTTTGTAAACCTTAAATAGGTAATAGAGCAGCTCTCTTAACACGCGTCTTTGGGGAAATCCTAACGCTTTAACTTTATCTTGTGGTTTTTCGGGGGGATTCGCGGTGCAAAATACGGAAAAGATTGTATACCATCAAAATGTTTGCAAATAATATGAATGCCGAGTGCAACTTTTTCGTCTCGAACTTTCCGATAAAAACACATGGCACGTTGAAGTCTTTTAAAAAAGTATCGGATTCTTCATTTCCTTGCCGGATTGTAATTTATAGTGACTTTGTTGAGAAGACGGCCGGCCATCTGTCAACTAACCGTGTTTTGGCTGTTTGTCAATTGTCACTAGTCACTGGCATAACGGAAGATATACACAGTCAGTGATAATTTGTTGGCGAGCATTAGAAAACTTGGGCCGCAGTCCAACACATCGCCGCCAATAAATTAGCCGCATTTGCAATAGCCTGCGTAGCAGCCGTTTCCTTTCCTTTTCCAGCTGGCGGAGATCGAATAAGCGAGCGAAGGAGCACGACTGGCTCCTTATTTTTCGCACTCCCTCCCAGTTTCGTTCGCTTTGCGTATTAAGTTTTTTTTCCAGTTTCGTTCCCGTCGCATAAGTCTTTGGAAACGCCTGCTACGCAGGCTACAGGTAGTCTTTATTTGACTCTCTTAGTCCGTGCATCTTCTAAAGGATGTAAATGACTTATATGCCCGGAGGGGGGCGGAGGGGGTCGCTCGTCGTACATTTTAGGGATTGAAAAGGCAGTTTTGGTACCTCATAGTGTTCCTCTGCGGGAACAACAGCATTTGCCGTAACCTTCAGGGTATTGAGCCGGAAAAAATATGACAGATTATGTGTTGTTTTAGAACTAGTGCTTTTTAAAAGTGAAACAATTTAAGTTAGGCCCACAAAACAGGATCTTTGTTCCTACAAAGGGTTGTTTTCAAAATTCTGACGGGCACACCCGTCTTTTTTATACGGGAGTTCCCCCTCCCCGGCTTGGACAGTTAAATTTGAAGTTACTGGGAACTCTGCGATTATCTGATGCCTACAAATTTAGACAACTATCGAGTCTCATCCATTGGGAAATCTCTCACTGCATGAGCAGACAGACATCACGGCTTGATTGCATGACCCAAAAGTTAATACCAATATTCCAAAGCAACAAAATAGTTTGATCCGTAATTTAACGACTTTAAAATTGCAATGCTCACTAGGAAAGACCTATCCGCTAAAGGACACCATCTTGACAGCCAGAAACGTTATAGCTCATTATGAAAACAATTTTGTACTTAAATACTATTTTCCGTGAAATGACAACTTTGCAGTGTAATAAGACTTCCAAATATCAACAAATCTTCGATTCTTGTAATCCAGTCAAATATTACATGAGTATGTACAAAAAAAATTACATGAGTATGTACAATTACAAGCAGATTTCGAAAGCTGTCTCGTCAAAATGACTTGTCTGATCGATATCTGTCGTATCATGACCAGGCTCACTGATCTCATGAGCTCAGCTCAACGGAAGATGTGCAACCTTCTGGGAGATATTACTCTCTTATATGGGTTGTTTGGAAATGTGCGGACCTCACGTTAAGGTATTTGAGCGGTTTTGGTCTGAAACTTGGCATGGATTTTAACCATTTTGGTCTGGAGTAGGGTCTCTCACTATGGCGTGATATTGGGTATTTCTGCCACAAGGAACTGATTTTTTTCGACATAACATCGGCAAATCAAATGTTTACGCAAATGGACGCCATTTCTGGTTAGCTGCGGTCATGTGTTGGAGTCACGTACTCATTACAAGATCTGTAATGGGGTATTGCTTTTTGGCTCGGATCTGAAATCGATCAAGGGCTTCAGTTTCGGGGCTCACAACCCTATCAAAAACTTTGGGAAGTACCTCCTCCGGGGTCGCTCTAAACAAGTCATGAAAATGCCCTCTCTCCGTTACCGTGGACAGATTTATTTTCATATACTGAACTAAAACTCATTTTCATATTAAAGTTTATGCGAGGACCCCTTCGAATACAGAAAAGGAAACAGACTTAAGCCCTCTCAAAATCTAACATGTTTATAAAAATCCTTCACAGCTAGCACAAAAATTAATAAGTAAACTACATCAGTCTCTTTCAGACACCGAGTGGGCCCGCCCGGACAGCGTTGACAGTAGCCGGAAGTGACACCATATCTCGTAGTAGTTTGTCTTAATTACAGGAAATATGGGTAATTCATTTCACGTACAAAGCTATAAGCATATCTTTCCTGCGGCTTCATGAAAGTCATGTTTGTCGCGCGGCTGTCTTTGACACCGGCTCGGAAGTGCTGATCTAATATAAATATTTGTTTCATCTGCATCTTGATACACTTCTTACATAATATAGAGCACTGCTGAGATCAGATTCACCAAATGTTGTTTAGGTTGGGCTGGAAAGTTATTCTACCTCACGAAAAACAAAGTTTTGCAAGTTCAAGTACTGTTGAGGTCACATTTCTCTACAAATAATTTCCAACGTTTGACCGATCTTTCATAATGATACTGAACTCAAAAATGATAGTTGCAATGTTCAGATTTCTTGCCATTAAGGCATTTCATGTAAAATTGCTACTGCAATATTCAAGTGATCAGTAGTGAATGAAATATCCGCTATATTGATGTAAGTTACTACAACGGATGCAACGGAAGTTGTCAACCAGACATTGAAAAAAAAGGAACAAAAACAAGTACTTGTACCGACATGAAAATTTCTATCTTTTAATACCATTTTTCACTGATCTGAATTTTGTCCTGGCTGAAACTCTACCGACAGTAAATAAACACGTTTAGCGGATCGTTTACATCACTGGACAGTTAGCCAAGGTCTGATTTCATTGTATATAACCCAGTTGAATCCTTTTCCCTTGGTTTTCCCGGGCGGTTTTCCTTCGCTATTCATAACACAAGCTAGGAATTTTCTCACAGAAACTTCAGTTCTACTTGCTCATGGTACACAGGAAAAAAGATAAGGGGCCAAAGGAAAAGCTGGCCAAAACAACACGAGCCGAATGGCAGCACAAACCCTATCCCGCGTATGATTTCAGACCAAATTGCACTCCACTCAGTTAAATTACCATTATTAATCAAGTCAGAAAACTTGGATGAATGCGCTACTCCTTTTAGAGCGCGAACTGAATTTTGAGCATTTTTTTTGGAATTTGTACCACTCAGTAGTACATTTAGTAACAACTTAAAGTTTGAAGATCACAGATTTCGACAAATTGGGCAGATCAAACTATATCACACAAGACATTGTTGAGCTACAGTCCCAACCAAGAGGGAGTCCTCCCCTTGTGTTTATAGTCCATTTCGAGACTAGTTTAGCTTGCCATTTTGGGGGGAATTAATCTTACAACGTCCTTTACTTTGAATGTTCCTAGCCGGCCACATCCCATAAGTGTACCATTTTCACATGACTTGTTATTCTTTCTTTGCTCGGGTGATTGCGCAAGCACTCCCTGTGTTTGACATTAAATTTGCATTTACACTTAACAAGGCCGAAACAGCTAGCTGTCCACGGCTGCTAAACAACCTTGTTCCCAGGGTCTCTCATCTTATGAGCGGTCTCTCATCTTACCGCCCCGTAAGATGAGAGACCCTGGGAACGAGGTTGGGCAATGAACCGGATCGCGCACATTGTCAGCCTAAGCATAGCAACACACGTTTTTATAAGGAGTAACAATACGTAACTTTACAATTAAAACAGGGATATTATAGTGATATTGTTATTCTCTCTATATATTTTTTACTCTCCGCGAAAATATCCACGCAACACGCAAGTAATATCCGTGCAATATTAAACTGGGTACAATGTCTAAAGAGCGATCATTGACCTTGGATGGGGGATTCACTCTCTTACCTTTATAATCTCCTGGTGAAAGCCAGTTCTTTGAGACTCGTAAGCCATCAAACTTCCAAAAGATCATTATATAGGTTATCGTGCGGGATCAGTCGGGACAGCGCCCGGTCCAATACCCAGAGAAGTACTAGACCGGAAATATAGCAATCTGATTGGTTGATTTTAGTTCTTGGCTCTCTCTAACCTAGGATTTCGTGTATAACAGGATCAAACAACACAAGCAGCTGTTCATTAGCATAATTTGGCTACATTTGGCACACATTGCGCAACGCAAACGCTGGATGCGTCTCAGGCAAGCACGATGTGGTTTACATTAACTAAATATTAAACATCAGCAACTCGCACGTTTTAAAGAAGTCTGCAGAAGAATCCACGATGGTTTGCTCTTATCTCATAGCCGACTGCAGAAACGTGAGAGGACTGGGCGAGTTTTCTATATTGATTGGATGGAAAATCTAAACATTTCAACTGAAATTCTACTGAATGAT
>OFHQ01000005.1_pt1 | contig 19925 bp, 7 predicted proteins | sample 1521071 | NCBI WGS metagenome assembly OFHQ01 (sample SAMN04272335, study PRJEB24112) | coral metagenome | biome: Coral reef; feature: Shallow seawater; material: Coral tissue | host: Coral | place: China: South China Sea | collected 2014 | reverse complement strand
CCCACGTGGGGAGGAACGCGTGACAAGCCTAAGAACGTCTGCGTGGGAGGCTAATTACCGTGCGACCTCTCTAGATTTCAACTGTAGTCAGGTTAGTCCTGTTTAACAGCAAAGTTATTTACTTTGCAACTTGTCTTCTCGATGTTCGATATTTGTGCACTAACGAATCATCAGAGAAAAAGAAAAAGAAAAAGAAAACAAAACAAAACAAAACAATAGTTATTTCTACCCTGGTTGATTGACGTTCAAAGAAGGCTTCTTATTCGGGCATAACTTTCCTTAGAGTGTAAAATTTAAGCCCTGAAGCTAAGTGAATTAAGTTTACTAAACGCAACCTAAACAGGTATCTATTTTAGTGTCAAGAACCTGATTGAGACCAGATCGAGACCAGTTGCATTCGCACGCATGTTGTTTTCTTAAAACAATAAACGTTCCATTGGCATGGAATACGCCTGCAGCATTTACAAGGGACAATAAAAAATAAAGTAGTAAAACATTTCTCTGACAAACACTAAATTTAGCAATCCACAAGATTAGGCACGTGTCCAAAAATATCCCTAAAGGATTTAGCGGGGTGAAAAAACTGACTTAAAACGTGATTAAGCAGGCGTTGCTAGCAGGTTCGCTTGAAGAAGGAAGTAAGGTCACGTAAGTGGCATTCGAAAGTTGCAAGACAATGAGACAAGATTTCGCAACAACGATACGTGATGCAGCTTTCAACAGGAAAGATTTGAATGAATTTTACATCAAAATAGGAACTCATGTCATTTTTGAGCAGAAGTTTCCAACTCTCTTGTTCAACCCTTGTGCAAACAATTTTAAAACAAACTGAAAGTTAAGCTCTCAACTCTCAAATTCGGGTTAAACGCAACTTAAACAGGGAAAGCTTAAATTACTTCAGCAAGACAAAGAGAAAATGTAGTTTTACTAACAACTATGAAAATGTCACGGAAGGTTTTCTGCCACTATCCGCAAGTTAAAAAGGAACTAGAGTTTCATATTCTGCGGAAATGCAGACGCATATGTTTCTTATTAAATATGTAAATACGTTATTAGGAGGAAATGTTACGTCTGAATAAATGTTTATCTGCCAATAATATTAGGCAGATTAAACAACCCCCCAACAAAGGAAACCATTTCGCTACGTTGTCAGTGGTTCAAAGTCTGACGAAAACATACGCGAGATAGCTCACTCGTTTTGGCAGGTAACATATTCATTTAGAATGTAGAAGCAATGTTTTATTTACCTTTAGTCAAATTCTAGTTGATAAGAAGTTAAAGTAGACACATGCTGATTGTGCAGAAAAGATTTGTAATTAATCCTTAAAATCAATGTCAAATCGATTCTTGGACTACAGTTTACTGCAACATTTTCATTGCGTTACACTTCCTCTAGTTGATTTCGTTATCATGTGATTGTATTTTTAACAAAATGGCAGGCAAGTTCAATTAACATTCATATTCATCGGCTGAAGCTTTCAAACCAGTATCTTTTAAAGTCACTTACATATTTAGTCTACCATTGCTTGTTGAAGTAGTTCAGTCGTAAAGGAATAAAATAGTCAGCGAGTTTTTAGGGTAAGTTGCGACGGATAAGAAACAATGTGAAGCTATTACAACAGATCGAAACAACTTTTCTATAAAAGTAACTGAAGTACGGAAAGCCATTTGGTGCGAATATATGTCAATCAGAGATAACCTTCAAAAACGTGTCACACAACAATAAACACCATTGCAGTCATCTTTTAGGTTTCATTTTTTTTTCCAAGTTAATTAGTTAAGGTTTTCGTGAAAGGTTAAGATAAAACTCCAAGTAGATCAATATTACTCTTCTTGGGGTGCTTTAGAAGTTGATAACTTTTTCCTTTAGTATTGACCCAGCGGGCTCTCTCATTACCTCGTCTTGTTTAACTGAATATAAGTTTCCTTTCAAATTTTGTGAATAGAATATAATTTTTTTTATCTCGTAAAACTCTCTCCTGGGTCTTAAATTCCACATTTGTTTAGCTAAGTCAATTATCACCTAATCTATATTGACTCAATGTATCTGTGTATAATGTATTAGCCGTCCGCGCGGCACATACGAAAAAGTAACTGGGTTCTTTTTCGATAGCAAGAGATCATAGACATTGTATTGGTATTAACAATTCAGATGACAATTCAGAAGACAATTCAAGTTAATTAGTAGTGATTAAATACGCGCTTTTCAATGTTGTAGAAAAGGAAGGTGTTACAATCTGTAATATAATTCTGATCAATCACGAACTTTCACGCGAGAAAAAAAGTAAACAATGGAACGCAAGACACACTAAATGTCTGACATATTAAACGGGAATAAGGTGATCTTTCGTGAGAACGCTTATGAACACAACACTGACACGATGTCCCCAGTGAATTGCTTGAATTGATATAAATATGTTAGATTAAACTACCCACAGTGAAATGCAAGAGAACTTTAAACTGTCGTGAGAATAAAACTTTAGACCACTTAAAATTTGATCGACGCACGATTCCTAATGTGGCTCTGACAATCACCGTTACAATTTTTAACTTGTGAAAAAGTTTGCTTAAGTTCGGTTTTGAGAGGTTTGGAATTTCATAAGTTAACGCGGACAGAAGGAACAAATACAATTTACCTCGAATCTTCGCTCTTCTTTGGTGGCTTCCACTTGAAGAAGAAGCCTCTTGTAAGCGGCCTCCAGCGCAGTAAATGTGTCCTTCGCTTCATCGTAGTGCCGTAAAGCAAGGTCGTCGTTGTCGAAGAACCCTTGTGAAATCCTCGAAACTCGAGTGTACGAATAGACATCGTCTCCAAGCTTGGTTTTACTCGTAGCTTCAGTTGTGTTGCTCTTGTAAGACTCTGTTCGCTCGCCAGCGCCAGACACACTGGAGAAACTGCTCGCTCCTTTCTTTGTGCTCATCGTTTGAAGGCGGGTGACCTCTTGACAGTAATGGCAGTGGTCGGTAGCGAGCCTACTGTCATGCAGGTGAACAACGAATCACGCCTGCAAGTACAGAACTAGTATTTAGGCTTTACTCTCTTGCTTAATTTATGCCACTAACAACATTCCGAAGCACGTAAATTCTATGCTAATGAAATAGCAAGTCGGCGTTGCCGAACAGTCAACACACAGGTTTAACTAATATGCAAATTCGACAAACTTCACGTATCGCTTCACTGCATTCGAAGGGTGTGTGTATAGGTCTGGGACATGAAAGATCGCAAACAACCTCGGAGGATGGAAATTTCTGTCGCCTAGAACCAAAAGTTTTCAATTCTGTAGAGGTTATTAGCGGGCACCACTATCGTTTGAGCTCGAAGACTGTAACTTAGATGTTTTAAGATGGAGAAAACGGTTCAACGTGTGACAATTGAAAACACAGATATTCAAGGCTGATATATCTCGCGGTTACGGAAATCAAATATTGCAGGAATACACTTCAAGCGTTTATCTTATAAGGGGTAGACTTAACTTAGCGCGCGCTCGCGCGCTCGCTCGCTATGTCACTTGAACAAGTCTGAACAGCTGTTGATAATCTCGCGACCATTTTTAAAATTTTTTATTCCTAAGATAGCTACAATAGAAAATTTAAAAAAAACACTTCAAAATATAATTCGTAGAGAGGCCTTAGCTAGCGATCGCTACGTAAACAAGGAGAAAAAAATAAAACAATTTCGCCTGGTTAGACGATACATAAAAGCAATCTTTTCCAAAAATTCAGTCCTTCAAAACAACGCGCAAACCCAGTGAGGCAAAGAATTGGCACACCCTTCGCTTTGTCACCGACGGAAACTTAAGTTTCAAGCGCCTTTTGGAGGCTACTTTTTTTACAAGCCCATTATTCATTTGATAGCTAGTCGCTTAATTTTTACGGCGCCTGTACTGTTTTGTGTAATTTTTTTCTGGCGCCAGGGCAAGCTCTTCCTGTGTTTTGAGACATTGATCACCATAATGAAATGCCCCTCGGCCTAGATAATCAAGCAGCTCATTTGATTTTAAGTTTAATAGTGCCAATAATAGAACATAATAATGAGTTGTGAAGAGGGTTCGGTTCAAAATGAGGTTAATGGAAACAGTCTTGTCAGGTCAAAACTTAAAGCTTTCTATCTGTAAATTAGAGGATAATATTTTGTTTCAGACAAGCAAAAACAGTAACTCGAGCAGAAAGAATCTGTCAACTATACACAAGTAATCGCCGCGAGAAAACACTCGACTCAAAAAGGGCGTTAGATTTTGACTTACAAATCATTGACGTAAAGATAACAAAACAAAAGCGAACAAGTCATTAACGTTTTGTTTAAAATTCTCCTTGTATCAAAAGGAAGGAAGTCAATAAAAACATGAGACCACGAAAGAGCGACGATCTTTGTTCTTTGGTACATTGCCATTCATAATCAGTAAAAGAAAGAAAATATCTAGCACGCTACTTTCAACATTTTTTGGGGTGGTACAAGAGGTCTAATTTTAGGTGTTTTTGTTTCTCTGGTCCAACATAAAGAAATTGAATAAAATTCGATTTCCGTGTACCCAGGTTTATGAGTTTTTGCGACGTGGATTTTAAGCCATTGAAAAAATTGATTTAGCAATTAATTACCTCTGAAAAAAGGTGCTAAGAAAGGGCGGGTGTAAATATAAAAATAATATTGAATTAAAAACGGTACTGTTCAATTAAGCACTAAATTACACGATCGCTGTTCAAAGTCGCTAACGAGAACATTGAAGAGGGCGCAAAAATCTGGAGACATTTTTAAGTCCCCAAATATAGTGCAGTCCAACATTTTCTTCTTCAATTAATAAGAATACTCTTGAAAGTTTGTGATAAGAGTTTTCGTGACACCGATAGGGGGTCAAAAGCTTGGTGCGATATATAGGACACTGTGATTCTACAAAAAAATTATATCGAAAAAATTTAAAGCCGATATTTCTAGGAATGCAATACGCGTTGTCCAGCTCCCAAGAGACAAGAATAGTGGAAACTGCAGAGGTTCGTAAAATGCCGCTATCACGCCACAACACGAATATGAAATATCGTTGTGGGTGAACCGGAAATTAATGTTTTCTTAAGTCCAGGGAAGCGAAAAGCTGTTGGATAACTGCGATTCTCCAAAACTGCTTGGCAATGCAAGTTTTAATCCTGACCGAAACCATGAAAACGGTTACAATATCACCGAACAAAAGCTCCTTAATACCTATTAAGCTCCTGACAAGAGGTTAAACAAAACCCTACAGCTCTTATACAACGCTTTAATAATATAATTTCGTTTTGTGCCTTTTAAAAAGCTTCATGATATTTAAGCTGGGAAAGAAATATATTTAAATATTTAGACAGACTTCTTTGACTCAGAGGTAAAATCGACGTTTCATGAACGAAAGTTTTTATGTCATGAACCATTGAACCGCGGTGCTCAAGACGAGATCGGTTTTTGGCTTGAAAAGACCTTTTGGAGCCATGTCTAGAATTTTCCAGGTTTTATTGCGTACAGGAAATTAATTTGCTTCTTTTCGCAAAACTTTCCTTGATAGAGTGGAAAAGATCACGGGATAATTTATGCATAATTAGAACAAGGGTCAGTCCATATAGTCTCTACATTCTATAAAAAGAGTTGTTTTCGAAGAAAAATTAACAAGCACTTCATCAAAAGCCTTTGCGATGTGTTTAATCACCGGAAATACGTGGGAAATATCATTATCATTAAAATGACGCTTAACAAATCAAAAGGAAAAAAATTGCTCTCGCGTGACTCTGTCTGGAAAGGAAACCAAACTTAAAAAGACCACTACAGAAGACAAGAGAAGAACGCATAAGCTACCTCTCAGAAGTTGAACTGAAAAAAGTTCCCACGCCATAGCTACTTGTTAGGATCATTAGCATAGTAATTTAAAGTTGTAAACAATAGAAGTGCACTGAGGTGTGATGTCAACAGATCACGCCACATTCGGTGATCAAATTCTTACGTCGTGCAATTGTCCGTAACAGCATTTTCTCAGACAATTTCGAACAACAGTGCACTGAGGTATGTTCCCAGGACGGCTAGAGAGTTGAACAATCGGTTGGTTGATCAAATGGCTTCTAAGTGATCCTAGATAATGACTATATACACCAAAGCCTTTTTTCATTGTTAGCACTTCACGCTTGAAAAGTCCCGGACGTTTGACCAAACTTAAATTCCCATAAACACTCGGAAAACTCGAATGGTGAAAGGGCGTCTGTAATGTCATGACGCACGGAAGCGTTATATCAGCGAAGCTGAACGAAAAAATGAAAACTTGCAGTTTGAAATTGTTATACTTACCTTTGGATAGGCTTTGCGCATAAGGTGGCCAGAAAGTTCGTTTGCACAATATTCAAACGCGCCCCGTAACAAAAATACAGGCCTCAGTAATTTTGCGAGTCGTGTCACGACCCCATTGTGCGCAAAAACAATCTCAATACAATCCGACTGGCCAGTTATATTCCATTAAGTCTGCGCCCTGCCCAAATATAATCAGAAACTTCTAGGTCATTGACTATCTTTTATTGAATGTCAGCTCGCGTTGGGCGTGTTGACAGGCGGTTTTTAAAGCATGCAAATACCTTGGTGCGAGTACAAAACAACGTGAGATTGCACGATTACGCATAGTCACCAGCTCAAGTGAAGCCTAGCATTGTCTTGAATAGTCGAGTGTGTGCGAGTATAAAAGGGCGTCTTCTCACACGCAGACTACTACTGCTCGATAGATTCACTGACACCAGGTCATTTTGGAAACTGTTACAGCAGTTTAGGATACGTTACTAACTGGAAAGATGTCTGAGACGGAGCAGACGCGGCTAGAAGTCACGTCCACTGGAGGCCGACCAATTTCTCCCTCTGTTCGACGCACTGTCACTTACAAGGCATCCGACCTCGCGATGTCTTCTAGAGGGAACGACATCACGATCCAGCACATCTCCGAAGCGAAGGGCTACCTCAATGAATTTGAGCAGATGTACCGCAAGCACAGGGCCGAGATTGACAGTCTCAAAAGAGATCATGCGAGCGAGGTAAGTTGCTTCTTGTTCGTACATATATGTTTATAAAATAACTGCAATTAAAGTTTCTTTGAAGTACATTAAGATATGTCCACACACTACAAATTAATGGCTATGCTTCCCGCTGGAAACTTTTCCTCGAGTTTTATTTCGACACCTCTATTCGATTATTCTTGGGGTAAACAAAGTATTGGTTTCTTTCTTAATTTCGTTACTCCGCTCTCGTATATCGCAGACGGAGATATTGCTTGAAGTAGAACACTAATGCAAATTGCCCTTTTGAGCGTCACACCCAAAGTGCAGAATCAATCTGGCCGCGGCAGCTTTTTAGGTGACCTCTAGCTAGCTCTAGACAGACGAAAGCTCAAGCTTGGCGTGAATAAATATTATTTTCGCTTGAAGGGTTGTAACAGCTTCGCTTGTCAACGCTTGACACGACTGGATTTAATAAGCCTTTTAAACCAATGTTTAATTTATGACCAAACATCGACGTTTCATTTCTGCACGCGAAGCTACATTAGTGTACGAAACGTAACGCTAGTGCAAGTGTGCGCGGTTTTCAATCGGGGAAAACTTTCGCGCAGATACAGCGTCGCTTGGTAATATAATATCTCAGTTCTCACCGTTATGTTGGGTTGAAATTCTGCCTCTCGCTCTCCGCGCGTGCGTTGATGGAGACCAAAGATCAAATGTGTCGGTATGTCGGCTGGGTATTTTGAGAGACTCGACAAACACGTATTTGTTCTCTTACCAAAGTGCCGAGGCGGAGCTTAAGCTAGGGATAATTAAAGGAAACTTTGAGCTACGATAACGTTGCTAGTAAAATCCGACAACAGAATTTTATAGAGAACGGGTTTAATATTTCGATCCTTTGAGAATTGTACGAAATTTTCGAGCAGAATTCTGCCCGGGAATACTGCGGTCTCCGAGGTTGCAAAAGAGAAAGGAAAAAACGTAGTAACTAAGGTTATTAATTATTTCTCGCTGTAGAATGTGAGCGTAAGACTTGTCTGAGCAGAGCAAGCAAAACAGCTTTTTCGGAGAAGAATAATTAGTTCATAATGACATTTCGGAGCAGAATTTCTAATTGGTAGCATTTTTTCAAGCATTCCGTGAAGGCGGAATAAGAACGCTTATTCTCACAATAATATTTAAAGGGCGCCATGTTAATCTATGCGTTACACAGGCTCGAGGTCGCGTATTAATTCCCAGGGAATCCCAAGTGACTCGGTAATTAATTGTGAAGAAAAGAACGGAACAAAAGAGCGGATGCTTTAATCCACTCGCCTGAATATTGTGCAATAAATGAACAATCGCATTTTTGTCGAGTCTGTCTTTCAACGATCATACGGCAAATTAAGGAAATCATCTTCTAAATGCGAGGGATTCAATAAAGGTTCGTTTTACAGTGTGAGAAATGCTGCATCCCAATACGCAGGGCCGTAGCCAGAAAAAAATTTTGACTGAGGCAATCAGTCCATGGTTGAGTTCTCTTCCTAGGTATTAGGTACTATAAACAACAAAAGCCAAAGAAATGACCGAGGCAAGTACCTCGGTTGGCCTGTGACTAGCTACGGCGGTGGTTACGCTATCGGATAGTGTGGTTTGTTATATCAACACCTATCACTGGATAGTGATTTATTCAGTGGATAACGTTATCCACCTTTCGAACAACTAGGGCCTGCAGAGCTTTAAAAACTCATGATCAGAGAAAAATGTCGAATTTCTTACCTGATTGAGAATATTATACACCTCTGTACACTCAGATAGAATAGTCCCTGTTGACGACATCTGTTTTCTACCGAAGTGCTGGTGAGCAAATTAGTCTCAAGCTTTGCAGTTCAAAACAGCAACTGTTTAAAAATGAAACCCATGTTCACCGCCGCCATGTTTGTGTTCGTTCCCGTATCTTGTTGCCTCGTTGCTATCCGCCGCCAGTTGTTACGGTCTGTGTGCGTCAACCAGGGGAGGGGTAGGGAGTGTTCCTCAGTGCAATTTATTTTGGGCCTATTTCCACTCGAACCGGATCATCGTAAGGCTCTTTAATTTTTGCGCAATTTTCTTTAGGAGCATGCATATATGCCCCCAATTGTCCCTTGAAAGGAAACTTGTGGCTCCAGACAATAACCTACTTTGGAGGGAGGAGTGAGGAACGAAGGTGAATTTCAGCGAAGAGTTGGGACCTTGTGAAACTTCCTTGATTTGTTAATAAAGGGAGTTTTCAACAAGAAAGCAAATTTAAAAAGAATCATGATCAGCTTTCACATTTTTAAGATGACATTCTTTCTCGCCTACACTAACTGCTCCTGGGTCTCGACGAGATCGCTAAAATTCACCCATAATACTGATTTGTAGCTCGTCTATTTTAGCCGCCGTTTGCAAGAGACGATATTAAAAGGGTACCGGCACTTTTTTCTACCCTCTTCTCTTGGCGAAAGCTGGAAGTCAAATAATAACATTACCAGTTTTTCTTATCATTCCAACTGCCATGAATTTACAGTTAATGGTCTTAATTAGTATAGGTAATCATACGGTTTCGAGTTCAATTTGGAATTAATTTGCAGGAGTGAGCTTTTTGAAAAACTCACAAGTGCAAATTAATTCTAAATTGAACGAGAAAAACCGTATGATTACTTAAGGGCAATACATATATTAACATATTATGCTATTATTACAGTATATATACTGTAACATTTTAAGCCAATTACTCTTTCGGTATTTACAATCATTATACCGACGCGAATCATAAGCCGTTAGTTATTGGCCTAAAATGTTACAGTATGTATTAAATGTGGTTGCAAATTAAGCCAATAGTTATTGGCCTAAAATGTTACAGTATGTATTATATGTGGTTGTAAATTAAGCCAATAGTTATTGGCCTAAAATGTTACAGTATGTATTTTACTGTGTATTTACTGATGTCCGGAAACAGAGGATGACTACAAAACGTTTGAACAGTGGCGTGACGAAAATCCAGATTCACAGTTTGTACCGCTAAGTAATCATCAGGGAGTGGCACTGGAACTCATGGATGAAGTAGTTAGCTCTTTTACTTCTCAGAACAAATCGATATCAGAAGATCTTAAAAATGACCTTGCAAGCAACTTTCAAGCAAGCGACGGAAGCAATTCCTGCGTCTTTCTGTGCACGAAAATCGCCGACGAACTCCTCAAATGTGAAGATTTTTCTGCTCAGACAATCGCTTCTGTGGCGGAAGAAACCATTCGATCCCTTCCGAAACGTGTCAACCACTTGAGAAAAGTTAGTGACTATGCAGATGTATACGATGCATTGCAGATAATGAACCAGCACGCAATTATAAATACGCAATACTCAACCATAGAAATCTTGGCGAAGCAGTCATCTGATAACCTTGCAGACAAGCAGAGGCATTTGAAATCAGCATTGGAATCCTTAGAAAAGTCTAAAAACGCAGAGGGAAAGGCTTTTGCAGTTTATACATGTAATCCGTTAGCTGTTCTGGTGGGCGTGGTACGTTCAACTCTCATCATAATTGATACTCACAAAGTACATGAAGAAGTCGGAGGTAAAGAGTCAGGGTTATTGGTGCTTTTTGATCTAGAATCCGTCAAAAAAGATGAATTGCTTGACGGGATAATAAATTGGATATCTCTGAGGATGAGAAGGTCTATTAAGGACTATTCCACGAACCTGCACTCCTTAGTGCTCCTGCAGGCTAAAAGCGAAGACGAATTTGCAATCTCGGACACTGAAGATCTAGACATTTTAAATGCAAGTATTGAAATAGAAAGACATTTACAATCTATCGATTCCAACGATTGCGTAGAAAAGGAGGAGAAGGAAAATGGCAGACCGCAAAAGGAGAAAGTAACCAAGATCCAACCGGATGTTACTGATCATAAGATAGGATCCCGAGTTTGTCCTACCTCCTCCGAAAGCAAGGAAAAAGATTATTCTCCACAGGAAAACCGTGAAACTGCGGACTCCTTAATGATGACACAAACACCCGCTGAAAGTGTTATCGCCGATGCTGGTGAGGTTGAACACGGTTTGCACATAGACCCGGAAATGGAACGAAATGACGTTGCTACTACATCTAACACAAGCAACCAAAATGTTCTCGGTAATTATACTCTACTCGAAGATCTGCCTGCTGTTAAAGAGGACGATTTGATATCTGGAAGGGACACTTGACCAAATTTGGCTTAAATTCATTGAACGATTTCCAGATTCAAGCGATTCAAAGCGTTCAACTCGGCCGAGGTGTGATAGTTGTACAACCAACTGGAAGTGGCAAGAGTTTGTGTTTTCAACTGCCATCTCTCTAGGACGACAAAATTTGTGGTCGTAATAACCCCTACCATATCACTGATAAACTCACAGATTGAGGGGTTGAAGAAATTCAACATAGATGCCATTGCGCTAGGAAGACCCGCTGGACAAGACGCACAACTGAATCATGACAGACTTTTTAATAATAATAACGTCAGGTCTTTCCCATCAATCGTATTTACGACTCCTGAGCACTTCGTCAATCGTGTTTGTTACCATCTCGAACGAATCAAGACAAATGTCAAATTATTGGTTTTGGACGAGGTGCACAAAATGTTTGATCGAAACTCCGATTTCCGATCAAGCTACGATTTTTTCAAAGGAGTTAAAGATAGCTTCAGCTGCGTGCCTGTAATGACATTAACTGCAACCTTGAGTCAGGCCCAAATGCAGAGTTTGTGCGCGGATTATTTGAGGAACCCTGTCGTTATTAAAGGTTCGATCAATCGCAGCAACATCAAGTTGGACATTAAGCCATACGTTACATCAAAGAAAAAAAAGAACTCCAGATCAGCAGTAAAAGAAAATACAAAGGGCGACATTTGGTCGGAATGTGCTATGGATATAAAGAATATATCTGGTGATGAATATGCCATCGTATACATGGATTTTCGTAGTGATGTTGAACTTATGACGTCATCACTCAAGCTGCTATTAGGCGAAGAAAATGTCAGACCTTATTACGGAAGAGGAATGACTCACGATGTAAAAAAGAAGACTGACTCTGCCTTCAGAGGAAAAGAGTTTCAAGTTTTGGTAGCCACTGAGTCCTACGAGGTTGGCACACATAGTCCACATGTGGACAATATTTTCAGGGTGGGTTGCATGCGTAACCTTAGTGTTATGGTTCAAGAATTTGGCAGAGCTGGAAGAAGTGGTAACAACGCTCATGGTTTTCTCCTAATCAATGAGTCAAAGGACGACCAACGCTTAGCTTTCTGGACAAAAAACTGTTCAAAAAGTGAAGAAGAACAGATAGAAGCACAACTTATTCAGTCATGGCGCTGGGTCTACTCTATATACTGCGGGCGATGCATGAGAGGAAATAATCAGTAAGTTTGGAGAAGGCCAGCTGGAGTTGCAGTGTGTAGACGCGTGTTGTTCCAGTTGTGATATCAAAGATAAAAGGGATTTCAACTCAAAAGAAGCGGTAAAACTTCTAATCCAGGCAGTTTTAGACCTTGGACAACTACAGACTTATAAGGAAGGGGTCAAAGAGGAAGTACTGATTGGATGGTTAAGAGGTAGCAAGAAAGACACATTCTCTCTGCCCGAAATGCAGAAAATCATGGAGCAAACGCAGACATATTCCGCTGGTACGAAGACTTTTGAAGAAAGTTCTCAAGGGTGGTGGTCAAGGGTTGTGAGACAAGCCATTCATTTACAGTTAATTGACATAAAATTTAACATAATAAGGTGCCAGTCATTCACAAGAGTATGGAGGCAGTAAAAAGTGTCAGAGAAAGGAAAGCAATTTCTGGATTCGCCTTATGATATCCTTGTTCTGGATCCCATAAACGATCCATCAGATCAAAAAGAAAAACAAAAGGAGGTTGTCACAAGACCAAGAACTGGAAGAGGACATCATCATCTGCCCAAAATAAAGGATTGCCTTAGGAATTCAGCAAATTGGATGGAATTAACGCTTAAGGACCAGTACGAATTCCCTGGATTCAAAACAGCCTCAGCGACGTCGCAAACAAACTTTGTTTTCATTAAAGATTATGGAAAGTTAAATTTCGCTCCGAGTACTCGACCTCATTTCATCTGGGACGATAATCAGCTGTCGAAACGAAGCACACAAACCACCAAGCACGACATAGTTATAGACGGTGTGGATACCTCATTAAATGTGAGAAGAGGGCCCTGCGAAGGTGTGAAGAAGTGTGCTGGTCCTGACTGTTCATACGTTGTCTCCAACAGACAAAAGGTCAATAGATGTGTGCAGCACAAAGAAAGTCATTCTCTTGTTTCCACTGGACCATGCCCTGCACATATGGTTTACATATGGCCAGTCAGTGACGATGGACGGCGATGGATTGGGGTCGTGCCAGGCACGGAACACAATCACGGAAAGCCAGCACCACACATCCTGTCTAGCAAAGTTAAAGAGGACATCCGGAAAGTTGTATCTGGTGAAAGTACTAAAAGCACCAAAGACATCATGAAGGGGTTTGGAATTGGTTATGTCCCCGCTGAAGCCAGTTCACCTGCCGCTAACGCTGACCGTGTGAGGAGAGAGAGAAAAATGGCACTTGGAAAATGGATGTCGTTTCATAAAGAACTTCGTCCACTAGATGAGATTCTTGGTTTTGAGAAAATTAGGAAAAAAGTGGAAGGTAATCAGTTATACGATGAAAGCACAAACATAAGCGAAAAAGTTAACAAGATGATGGGACAGTATCAGATGGAAGGATCCGAGTATATTTTTACGCCTGACAGGAAGTACGCTTTTTTTATGTCGCCGTTTCAATCAACTCTTTTGAGTAAAGCAGAAGATTTATTCGTGGATGTCACTTACACAGGCAACGACTTCTTTCCATACCTTCTGAACGTAGTAACTTTCAACGAGCAAACTTGCGTGTATAACGCGGTCGCAAGAGTACTGTGCAGTAGACAAGATGGCGAGACTTATGCGAAGTCGATAACCACCATTTTCAACAAGGTTACACGGGATCAAGCATATTTTTCGAACGGTGCAAAGTTAAGGTCTATACTCGTAGATTTTGACGATGCACAATACAAAGGACTGAAAGAATGTCTCGGGGAAGAACTGGCCAAGAAAGTCATCCGGGGATGCAGTGTCCATTGGCAACGATCAGTGAATAGAGTCTGCAAGTTGGTTTGCCAAAGTGACGATGAAACTCGAATCTTCAAAACCTTAGCTCGCAAAATCGAAGAGGAACGAGATAAAGAGAATTTTTACCTAATTTTCGATGTACTTTCTGGGGCCAGGAAACTAGAGGACGCTAAGCATTTTATTGAGTGCGACCTGTCATCTGATCTTGATAAGCTGGAAAACCAAAGCTGGACAAAACTGAAGCACTGGAGCAAGTGGTGGTGTCGATTGAATCATCTAGCTATGTTTACAAGGGCCTTTAAGGAAATGGACGAGAAAGATTGGGAAGAAGGACCATGTACCACCAATCCAGTCGAGGCACTGAACCGACAATCACTGCAGGAAGGTTGTACTGTTCTCCATACATTAATGGAGAACATTTACCTAGAGGATCGCCTACAAGCAGTGAAAACAGCAGTTTGCGAAGGTAATGTCACAACCTCCTATAGGGCATCACCTGCTAAGCAAAAAAGTAAACGAAAGCGTACAAGCATTGGCAATTCAGGAGATGAAGGTCCACCAGACAAGCGCCGGCATATATTCAGCCAGAAGAGAAGGCCAAATGGTAGGGCGTTAATTAATCGTTTCATTGAAGTAGAATATGACGAAAAGGACAAATCAGGAAAGGTAACAAAGTACTGGGGATGGTGCAAAGGACAGATTGTGGCATACAGGAAACACGAAGGATACTTGATAAAATTTGACGATATAATCGCCGAAGATGGAACAGTCGTTGCTGGGTGGTCCGATTGGATCGAAGACTTAAATAGTAAGGATGTCCGTTTGTTAGATCCATAATTTTAGTGTTTTAATACGTACGTACCTCGAGTGAATTAAGGAATGGGTCTTGCTATATTTTGGAGGGGTTGGTCAAATTGAAAATTGATACTATCGCTTATAGACTTGCATATGGTGAACTATTTGAAAAACTTTCTAATTTTTAGTTTTAAGAACTATGCTCGTTGGTCACGTGACTTGCCACGCCCAATGTTTATATCAGTTGTGTCCCAAATTTACGATAGTTTTCATCTGTAATCCTTGAATAATTTTGATTTATGCTAATGGCTATAATCACCAAGCATTAATCGGAGTTTCATAGATTCATTTCTTTTGTTTAAACTGACAATGTATATCCATTGAAGCACGATGGTTTGTTGCTAGGGCTTTTCCTCCCGCAAGTATATTAAATTCAATTTTTGGCTCACAGAGGAGAACTTGATATTTTAAATGAAGCAAGACATTGGAACATCTTATAGGGAGGAAATTTTTCTTTATATTTTTACCACTGTTAAGGTATTTATGACTAACCTGGAAAGTTTGATGACGTAAATGGCACATATTTTTAGTAACAACACTAAATATTTGAACTGCAATGTTCAAAACGGTACAGACATTTTTGCCACAGAAAAACAATATTTACATTGAACACCCCATTTCAATCGGATAAAATGGCGTAGACTTACAGAAATTCAAATTTCCCGTAACATGACCATATCGCTTTCATTTTAAGGCGTGGACAATCACGTGACCATTTAAGTCGAGTAAATCGTCAGGGAAAAAAACATTTTACATTTCAACAAACGGTTGGAAGCCAGGTTTTTAGGAAACAGAATACATTTATTTAAAAAAATGTGTCAAATATCACATTTAAGCCAGACCCATGCCTTAATTCTGACGAACATGACTCTAATCAAACTAAAGATTGACATCCAAAAGGCCCGTATAATGTGAAAAACAAGTTGTAGCAGAATTCCTGGTTGTAATAAATCACAGCTGACTGAAGGTATAGTCAGCTAACTAGAGGTATAAATGACTAGGTTTAGCACGCAGTTAGGTTTTAACATCCAACACATTTTAAAGTAGAGTTTGTAGTTCTGACAGAACATGTGAAAAAATTAGTGGCGGGTTTTAGTAATACCACCAAAAAAAACACGTTTTCGATGCAGGTCAATTATTGCCATCCTCTCACGTTTGGAATGACCGTTCCTCTTTTCACAGAAAAAAAATTATAGTGTGAATGGTGTTTTTTTTCAGCAAAATTCGACTTCTGATCATTTATATCTTCTAAAAAAGAAATGAAGGAAGATCATTCTAAACGTGGCAAGGTAGATTATTTAAATTTGCATCGAACACATTCATTTATTGATCAATAGGATAGAGATTTGCCACCAATTCCCCGATTTACCAAATTTCAACAAAATTATCAAGTGACTTGTCACGTGGTCAAAATAATATGTTAAGGCAAGGCAGGACTTGTGTTATAATCATTCCTGACCCAGGCCTTAAACAGATTGAGCTGATCAAAAATGGTGTCAAACCATCCAATTGACTTGGCAAAGAAATGTACCTGGTAAGCGCTTCGTACACAATGTCAGTGAGGCGGGTTAAGCGTCATGAATAAGTACGTGGGGTTAACAACTCCAACAAACGTTGCTTGATCAACACTGTCTCGCGTAAGTCCTACCAGAAAACAGCAACATCCTCCCGATTTTTTAACCTGTTCGAAAAACAAATTTTGTTAAAAGTCCCGCTTTTCTCTGCAAATACATTGTGCCATAATCTCCAGCAAAATTTCAATCTCCCGTTTCCCGGTAGAATTTGGTTTGTCTCCCGAAACAGGCCTTGATAGAGTTGTCAACCCCACGTAATAAGTTTCGGGAACAACCTCCAATTTTGAAATTGATTATGGAGACTTCTAGGACAAGATTGAGCAGGGCAAGACTTAAGAGGGAGCGAAGAATGAAGAACAAGATTCAAACAATGGATGACACTCCGAACTAGTGACTTCTACTGAATTGAAACAATATTCCGAGTGCAACTTACAGTGTATGGATAATATCGTAAAAGGAGGAGGTTGGGAAGCCACTTCACTAAGTAATAAACACTTGATAAGATGTGTGATTGTCTCTCTTTCTTGGTAGTGACGACTATAGCGGCAGGTTTAATTTACTCGAGTCAATTATGGTAAACAGAAATTTCCCAACAAGTTTCCTTCTACACTGCACAGTACTTCTACACATAGTGGCTGCGGTTAAGTCTGGGCTACTAACTATAGTTAAGGTGCGGATAACTATAGCTAGCTATTTTGGTAATGTGACCGCTCTAATTAAACAATAGAGTGTTGCTGACGAGGAATTATTATTGGCTGATAGTTACCCCGCGGATATTTGATTATATGGCAAGGTAAATCCGAGCGTTCTGATTGGTCCTTTCTTGATCAGGATATCACCATACGGACCGTTTCCATGGAGAAGCGAAGCTTCGGAGCAAATATGCTGGTTTTAAGAACATCAAATTTCCACGGGACCATAATTATCGGATCGATAGTTTCGAGACTACTATTTATCCGGGTATTTTCCACACAGGGGCAATATGGGCTGATAGTGTCTCTCCGCGGATGAACACTATCGCATCACGTGATCAATTTAAACCAATAAGAATCAATGCAATCAATTACTTTAATTTCAAGTTTAAGGTGTTGTTTTTTTGTAAATACACTCGTTTAAAGTTCGCTTTTCATTCAACTTCCGTATTTCAAGCATGCGTCGTTAGTTCAATGGAAAGGCCAAAACGAAACAAATGCCAAGGTACCAGTGGTCAGTTTTCAATTAAAAAAAATCTAACCTTGTTTCACGTTTTACATTTTAATAGTGCACCCATAGACTAAAGGTTTAATTCTTTTTTCAATTATTTTTTTATGACCTTTCCCCTTTCGGAAAATCACTACATCACTCGTAGGATTTAGTTGCCTTGCACCTCCAATTTTACTCGCGAAAGTACTCACATAAACGTTTACCTCATATCCAGAATTGGCCAGTTCGTAGGCTCGCTTCCCGCTCCCCCATTCCCAGATGTTGTTCCACGCGTAGCCATACACCCGCGAGTTCCTCAGCAGCTCTCGGTCATACGGGACATCTTTAAAACTCATAAGGCCATCTTCCCAACCAGCCAATTCAAGGCTATGATTTGCCGTGATGTTGGAAACGCGTTGAACAAAGTAATCTTTCAGCTCATCCACGATTTTTCCATTTGAAGTGTTAAGTCCCAGCTCCCGCGCGAGATCTTTGCAAGCGCTTGAATTGGTCCAAGCACCATGCGCCACTTCGTCTCCGCCAAAATGGTACACGGTCAGAGGTTGTATGTCTTTGTGAATACCCACGACGGCCTCGACCAAGTGCTCAACAAAGGTGTACGTAGACTCTATGCAAGGGTTAATGGCGTCATCCGTATAAGATTGCACCGATAAATAATGAGATGTGTCATTCGCTTCTGATAAGAGGTATTCCTCGGCCCCAGCCTTGTCCCCTTGGGCTGATAATTTGTCATGTCGCGCCAGCATCGCTTTAATGGCGGCATTTCCGTGTCCTGGCATGTCAAATTCAGGAATAACCTGGATATGACGCGCTTTTGCGTATTCAAGGATACTCTTGTAGTCCTGGACCGAGTAGTGGCCTGAACCCGAGGTGGACGCTTCGGGGCCTGAACCGAGTTGTGACAGAATACACTGTTTGTGCTGCAAGTCCAAGCAACGTTTACTGCCCACCTGTGATAACGACAAGAGTTAGCAATTTCTTATTTCTTTACAGTGCACATTTTTAAAACCATAATGTTTAAGGCAGAATGAAACGAGCTCTAGATCACAAAGTTGGCACTGTCCTCCTCTCAAACTTTGAAAGAAGCGAAAACTCTTGTAAATCGCTTAAACATTTAAGCAAGTTCATAAGTTCAATTTGAGACGTGTAAGGGTCGGTGACAAAACGTGAGTACAGTAAGAGCTTAATTATTTTCAATTCTAACGAGTCAGTTCTCTTGTTGTTTGAGTTTGGCTTTTTTACCGGCAGAGGTTGAAAACAAAGCCTAAAAAGTTTTACCTCAGTAAGTTCCGGTAATCCGGGGATTTCAAGCCTCCAGCCTTCGTCATCAGTGAGATGGAAATGAAATTTGTTGAGCTTGTACATTGCCATTGCGTCTAATAACTTAAACACGTGCTCCTTTGCTTTAAAGTTCCGGGCCACATCGAGGTGCATTCCTCGGTAAGAATATCTCGGTGCATCTTTAATTGTCACTTTAGGAACCCTCCCTTCAGAGTTCCTCAACGCTAGAAGGGTCTGTACGCCATAGAATACCCCAGCAGGGCCCTTTCCAGTGATCGTGATAAGCTCCTTGGAGGGGTCAACCACGAGACTGTACCATTCATCGGCACCGGCAAACTGCTGACCTCCCTTTGCAGGCACATCAACGTCACCTTTAATGAGTTTGATTGCTTTAGTGTCTTTAGGTGAAACTTTGAGTTTGAGCTGGTCTGTCACAAAAGAAACAAACGACAGTTTATCACTGTGACACAAGATACTGGGATATTCAGAATCCATGTCACGCAGCAGCTGAGTGTTTGCATAAGTTACCTGGATAGTCACGCATTGTTAACTCCGAGATGCGTTGCGTGACGAACCAAACTGCCACTGCGAATAAGCTATAAAGATGTGAACTGACTTACGCAGTCATGTGAAGAAAATACATTGGAATCCCGCTTTACGGTCACCTCGTTAATACAGTCGTCACGTTAACGTTATTAAAGCCACTTTATTTTGTTCTGGTGAAACACCCATACATTTTGTTATAAGAAAACCCCATTAATGGCCACATTCTAAAATCCCAAACTGTATAATTCTTTTTAATTACACCCCGTTTATACGGCCACTCAAACTTAGTTATGCTCATTTTTATAATTGTTAATATTGTATTTACTGGTTGAAGGTTCTTT
>OFHQ01000004.1_pt1 | contig 21109 bp, 6 predicted proteins | sample 1521071 | NCBI WGS metagenome assembly OFHQ01 (sample SAMN04272335, study PRJEB24112) | coral metagenome | biome: Coral reef; feature: Shallow seawater; material: Coral tissue | host: Coral | place: China: South China Sea | collected 2014 | reverse complement strand
AATTAGTTCTATTTACAACTGTAGCGTTTCGCACAGTACAGAAACAATTACATTTATCACCCTCTGCAAACCAGCCAGTGCTCACTTGTTTTGAAATATAAAATTGCCCAAAAATGAAAATGTATTATGTAGAGCCATTTCACTAACCCTAAATAACATTTACATTTCTACATCACAGAAAGTAGAGTCTAGAGTCATGTAAATAGACCTCTGGAGGCCTGTTTCTCGAAATCCCTGGAAACTTTTCGGGCCCGAAAAGTCATTTTTAGTCAATCGATATTTAAAAGAAAGACAGAGAGGTTTATACACCTAAAACTTCTTGTGTGCAATGAAACCTCTGTTTATATTAAGAGCATGTGAATAAAACAGCACTGTAATCATAAAGTTTGAGATCCAGTTTGCTCCAGCTCTCCGGGTGCGAAAACCTTTTGGGGCCTCGAAAATTACTCATTCAAGGTCATTCTGGCAACCAGAAAGGGTAACACTCCTAATGGGCTTGCCACACAAAAGAAACCGAGAAATACAATAGAAATGGTAACCGGCTGACCGCTGAGGAGAGACGTCCTCTATAGGCGCTGTAGAAACAAGGCTACGTGCATAGAAATCGACAATCAAACTTACATCAAGCAAATATTAAAATTAACAAGCTTAATCTTAATAGCGTAAGAACTGCACGCCCGATGAAAATACAAAAGAAACAACGACAATAAAATAATGGCAATCACATAAATTAGACTACAACAGGTCACTGGCTATGACTGTGAAAACACAACTCAGCACTAAGAACTACGGACATGTACAAAACTAACACGCAATGACAATTCATGACAAAATGCCCAATGAACCACGGGTGGAACTAAATCAATTGAGCCCCTACACCGCTCGATATTCAGCAAAATAATTTCTAAGGTGCCGTAAGCTCACGGGCTTTAAATATTCCAAAGACCTACCTTTACTAAAATTATTTTACATCATTTTCTCCGTGTCAAACAAGGTTGTATTTACGCTATGTTCGCGCCCTTTTCGAGTCAAAATTAATTCCCAGGAAAATTGTTTCAAGCATTCATGGCCAACTTAAAAGAAAATAAAATCTTCGAAAGGGCATTCAAGCCTTGGAAAAACTTGATTTTCTACTCGCAGGATTCGAGCTCACTGCATGCATCATTCTCGGTGATAACTATCTATTTTCTATTTTATAAAAAAATTGACGATGCCCCAGACTTGTTGGAATGGGACTGAGATGGTCGACGAATTCAGAGGGAACCTTGGACCAAGGCGAGGAAGGTGGAAGAAATAACAAACGTATTCACGAGGCTAGACATTTCAGCCAAAATCTTCCAGAAAAACTTGTTGCAAAAAATACTCATTACATTGTCTAAAAATGCTATAAATTGAGTACAATTCTCAGTACAAACTCGGTGATAATTTGTTTTCCTACTCGAGAGTGTAAATCGGTGTATTCTTCGTCAGTTTGAGTGGAAACATAAAAATGGTGCGGGTGCAAAAATTTGTTAACTTTCAGGCCTCAATCTTAAAAATCAATCATTTCTCAGCGATGTCTCTTTCGAAGGATGTAGAAAAACGAATATTTTTTTGCTTAAAATTCCGGCGAAACACATTTTCACTTAAAAAAATGATGTGGTTACCAATATTTCAGTAAGTTCGTCACATCTTAAAATAACTTTTTGCCGCTATATGTGTGATCTTTTAAAGTGCGTTGGCAAATTTACTAAAACGGTAAATTAAATTGTACCGCCAAGGAGGTTTGAAATAATTTAACGAGAGAAAAATTTGTTTGCAAACAAAGAATAGGATTTTTAATTCTACACGCTTTCGAGTCTTTTATTTAGCTTGTTTTCAGCTCCAGAACAAGCGAAGGAAATTGCTTGCTCTAAGAACTTCAATTCTGTATTCAAATGACTGTTTATGTGAAATGATAGTGACTTGAAATGACATCTCTTGCCCCCGAAACTACAATAATTACTTCGGCTGGGCGGGCTGGAAAACAAGAAGCCGTAATTACCGCTAAGAGATAATTCTGGTGTCTAGAATAGCCTCTAAAGAGGCATAATTTGAACGGAAAAATTAAAATCTACGGCGGCATCATTTTCGCGATAACAATAACAATAACTCTAATCAAAACGGCGAAATAAAACATATTTTAAAGCTAAACATGGGTTTTCAGGCGGCTCTCGCATTTTCGGAGGAAATATCCATGCAAGCTAAACAAACATTTAGTAATTTCAGTGCTAAAAGTTAATTTCCATAATCTCAAATATTAGCTCGAAAAGCAAAACACCGCAGGATTTTAACATGCTTTTTGATAAGCTATGTTATCCTAACGTGCATCACTACGGAAACTGAACAAGACCTTGGCAATGTTGTTCCTGATTGTCTAAGGTCTCCGTTATCCAAGGTGAAAAACAGGAATATTAATGAATGTACTCGGAGATATATCGCTAACAGACCACTATCGCAGTTTGTAGGTCCTGGTTTTGATCCCAGCGATGCGATAAAACTGATCCTTAGGGATGCAAATAATTGTCTGACTTAATTGTGTACCAGACGTTTGAAACAGTTTTTCAGATTAAATCGAAACCTCTGAAATACACAAACTAAAGTGCTTTCGAGTTCTAGTTTCGATCTGAGAAGTAGATACACAATGGTTTTTTTCTTCTTTTGTGATCAAACCTGTCTCGAAAAGTGAAGTTTCTAACATGGAGAAATAAAACGGTTTGTGATGCGTTCGTGGCGAAAGTCCTTTGTTCGTCCAAACAAAGGATTTACAAAAGAATAAAGAAAATTTAAAATCACACTCTTTCGAGTTTGACGTTTAGCATAATAAAAGTCAGTTAGTAAAGGATAAAAAAAGCTATAAGACAGCAGTCAGGATGTCAAGAGAAAAGCAAATGAATCAAACACTACCTGTACTGTTTGCATATTTTTTCTCCAAATACCTATCAAGGCCTCTCACTACATCACTCATAAAACAAAGATCTATGAACCTTCCCGTGACATGTATGCGAATTTTGCTAAAAGATATTCAAATACGAGTTTATGAACTTAACATGCAATTCGCAACATACGGCTAAATTTCAGAAAACGAAAGAGACATTACAGACTGTTATAAGAAATTAATTTTGCTGGAGTTAGGCCAACATTGCCAAGAAACAGAATCCGTCGACGATCAATTTTGAAGCTATCAAAAAATACATATAAGAAAATTAAAATCATACACAAAAATGTCACATTGTGACAGTTTTAATTTTTTAAAAAGACGACCTAATTCAAAAGTACAACAAGATGGCTGCACAAGCCATGGACAGGGAAATAATTTTAATATTACATCTTTCTACGCCTTTCTGCTGTTGACGTTTAAAATTTTGGCTGCAAAACATCTCACTAATTAAGCAAGAAGTTTAAACTAAAACACTTTATATTTTCGTGATCCCATTTAAACTGATGGCAGCCTCCATCTTTTCTTCGCGCCAACCCAATTCAAACACGACAACTTGTCTTAAAAAAGTAATAAAAATGAAACATAATCAACGGTAATCTTGCATGATTTTTGCTACCTCATAGCGAGTTTAGCACTTCATGCTGTGAAGCAATTTCATGACAGGAATCGTTCTATAAGCGTAGAAGACAAACATAATTTAATAGTCGTATTATTTTCGAGATGACTTTGTTTCCCAGAGGAAGTATACAATATGACAACTTTATTAATACTGATTACAACACACGTACTACCACAACTGCTGCCTGGTCTTACAAATTCACACTTGCCTGAATTATTCAAAGTTTTAATTATTCCAAGTTCTAACTGCTGTACTAACAGTGTTTCTTCGCCTTAACGACCTTAAAAGGAGAATTAAATAAATAACAGTTGGCACAAATTTTCTGAAATGTTCTCTAAAGTAAACCGACGCGTTTTAGGGAATATTCTTTCCATACTTAACATTAAGACTGTTGATTTTGTAAACGACACTCAGATATTGATTTTCGTTCGCAATAACACGTTCAAAGTCTCATTTTCTTACAAAACGTAAGTGAACAATGAGGTTTCATAAGAAACAGAGCCAAGTGATAAAGGTTGGCAGACTTGGACTCGAACAAATGAAATCAAGTAAAGTTTAACACATGCAGCTAAACACACAAATACGTGTAATATTTAATGAGATCGTAGACAGAAAGACACTAACGAAGCATTTTACCTCGCCTTCTCACAGAAATACACAAACACACCTGCTATTTACAAAAAATGAACGCGTCTTAATTTCTCAGCAACACGAAAACCTTTACTAACTCCCCTCAACCTTAGCTCTAGCAAGAAACAAAGAGCAATCAAGACTCCATCTGAGAACGAGCGAGTTTTAAAAAAAGTTTCTAATGAGGAGTAAAACTTAAATTGGTCCGCGAACCCTACCATTTTATGTTTCAAACTATGTACAACAATTGAAAGACGACAATGTTTTCCTAGCTCTACTTTCTTAACTCTGGCAAGCAATAAAGAGCAATTAAGCCTACACACGATCGCAAGCGGATTTTACAAATTCTCTAGCGAGGAGCAAGACTTAAATCGATTCCACAAATCTACTATTTCATAATATTTCAACTGAAATATCTACACCAATTGAAACATGAACTTTACTCGTGTTAGCTCTAGCAAGCAATGAAGGGCAATTTAGCCTCCACACAAACGCAAGCGAATTTTACAAAAGTTTCTAGTTAGGAGTAAAACGTAGATTGATCATCCCACAAGCCTACAATTTCATAAAGTTACATAATAGCAGTACACCAATTGAAACAAAACTTCGGTAGTTCTGGCGTTTGCATGCATGTGACTACGTACACATGAAATAAAATATACACAGGTTTGACGAAATTACTAGTAATAGTCCGAAGACGTGGATATAAATTTCTGTTTTATGGGGTAAACAAAAAAATAATGTTGCGTTTTGCCTTTCAAGTACAATGTACAACTGGGCAAAGACGCCTCTTGAGTTACGAAACCAAAAAGCAAAAGTGCATTTAAGACATGAAAACACGGCCGGCTTCGAATACTATTCCATGGCATTAAAATTAACTGAGGCAAACCGGTACAATTTCGACAGAAGGTTAGTATTCTTACTGAACAAATCAAGGTTTTTAGTCCGAGAGTTTGAAACTATCATTTCTCGTTGAGTTTTGTCGAGCAAAGACATTTTAGTGAGTACTTACAACAAAATGGCAGCTTGGCGCCCGACAGGAGTGCATTCATTCAGAGAAACCAAATGATCACAACATTTGCTTAAAGTTGTACATATATTGGAATAAACTTATTAATCAACATTCTGTCATAACTTTCAAATTTCGCCCTTCTTCTGCAATGGAAATTCGTGGCATTTTGCATATAGGTTTGGGTTACGAATAATTGGCTTGTGGTCAGTGAAATATTCAGATCTCGTTTTCTTGGCGGTGCCAAAACTAAATTAACATGCAGCTTAAGATCTTAGTTTGACGGTACACATTTCGCTCAACAGGTCTTCGGTCATTATCAAAAGATGCTTTTATGGAAAATCCCTGGATTAAGCAATAAGGAGTAGCCTTTTCTATGAGTAAACAAAATCAACAACAAAAGAATCGGGACAACTCTTGGAACAATAATACGAGGGAATCTGTCGACGAGAGCCTCTTTTGTGTTATGGTTTAGCAACTAAAAACCTCCGTAACAGAGCTTTTAAAGTCATTTCTTCAATGGAGCTAGCTACTTAATGGCCATTGTTCCGACTTCTGGCTCCCTTTACTTAATTGAATCTTGTATTTTGGGGGCTAGAGGAAATAACAAAAAAAACACTTAATTTTTACACGGTTCGTCATATGTTAAACACCTTGCGTGCATTTTTTTTGGCCGCAATTATTATCTTTTAAAAGCACTTCAATTCCATATTGGCATACGACTCTGTCCGAGGTCAACTTCAGTGCCAGCTTCAAACATCATTCCGCTTCACTTTGCGCGCGCTATGCAGTAGTCCGCGAAATAACAGTCACATACACCAACCATAAAATAGAGCCCAGCCAATGAAAGCAGTGGGATTTTTAATCGAAACCAACAATAAACTCGTCTTGATAAATTCTTTAGCATACGCATTAATCTGAGACCACTGCTCATCCACGCTATTTACTCAGCTCACAGAACCAAAGTACACTTTAAAAGCCATTGTCTATCAAGGAATGCTTTGCTGAAGAAAGCAAACATTGATTGCACTCCTTCGCACGAGAGAAAAACAACATTATATTCTGGCGGAGAAAATAGGTCGAGACGCAGATGTTTGACCGGCCACTTTCGTCCAAAAGATCGACTCATTTTAGTCAGTGCTTATTTTAATTTAAGGAGGAAAGCAATTGGAGTTACACAATGTGGAATTACCTACTGCTGTTTCAAGAACAAATATCAATTATGAGTCGCCAAGAAAACAGAGAAAACAACTATATTTAATTCTGGTGAAAAGCGACGTGAACAGTGCAGAGTTCTTTTATGCGCTGTACAGGCGGGAAATATCTTTCCTTTCAACGCAGTGGGAACCAAAATTTAGCTTCGTTCAAACATAGTAGGGAACCATTAAAATCCTTTCTCAAGGAAGCACTTTCGCAGGAAACCTATTGTTTAGCGACATAAAAGCTTCTTCCTAAATGCCTTCAGGGCAAACGAAATTGCCATAAACAAAGTCCAAAGTCGCTTTCGCAAATATCATCGCCGTTTAGGTCTTATGACTTCAGGAAATTAACTGATTAATTCTCCGTGAAGTCCATGTTTTGCCGTTTCTTTCTAGCTTTTCTCTCGAGCTCTAAACATGACAACATGAGCCAAGACTCATCTCAAAATTACGACAAGTTTCGAGATTGTCACTCGCTTGCGAAATGCTCTAATGCCAAGCGGACAAATTAATTTTGCACGAAGCCAAATAATCGCCAAAAAATAGGCTTCCGCCTTTATGGAAAACTAACATGGATCAAAAAAGAGAAAAGGCTATTTGCTTACTTAATCAGAGCTTTCTACAAGGAGTACATTTTTAATTTCGGAAGGCCTTTACGTGCTTTTCTGGAGTAAAGTAATTAAAAGAATAGACATGCGCATTGCAAACAACAATCGAGCCGACATCTTGAAAACACTCTGCGTCGAATTAAAGTTATTTTAAACCAAAATAAGGGTGAACAATGTCCTTTTTTGAAGGTCGTGAATAAAAAACCACGCTGCAATAATAAGAAACACAATGTCGCCATTCTGCACAAGCGCCAACAAGATATAGATATATTTCCCCGGGGCATACGTCGAATATTTCTATTATTTCCATCAACAAAAGGTCTTCTTCACACTGTATACATATGGGACACGAAAAAAGCTCGAGGTCTCACGTATTTTCCAAGTTTACTCGTAATACTCTTAAAACACTTGACTGAGGTCGCTAGGTGAAAAAAACATTTATTCGCTTTTCAGCAAAATTGATCGACATGTGTGGTTTGTACTTACACGTGTATGACCATCACGCCCAAACCTTTTGGGCCATCGACCTGTCAACACATTCTAGAACAAATAGCTCGGAGAGCAATTTTCAAAATGCCTTCGTTTCCCTGACATCTCACTTCCTTGGCGGTCAATATTCGCGCGAATCATGCGGGAACAACTTAAGATTAGGGGGGAAAAAGCTAGATAGAAGTTTCGCTAATTCGTATCAAACCCATCGGCCGAATGTCTGATATTTCAGACGCTTTCAATACCTTTTGTGCGATTGATTGCTAAAATGTTATGAACAAGAATAGAGCTTTACCTTCATAAACTTGCTGCTGGCGTCGGCTTTTTCTCGAATAACATCCGCACAGGAATGCGCGCGTAATTCAACGACGACAGCACGCGAATTCGTTCGTCCCTTCGCGCTGAATTAGCTTAAGAGTCATGATATATCGAATTCATAAATATGTTAACGCAGTAAAATATTCATCTTATTACCATAATACAGAAGAAGGGCCAAAGAAAGATTCTGCATTTTCTCTCTACAAAATTGCACACACTTTGCAAGCGTCTAAAGTCACTTCTCCTTGCCAGAACTGAAATAGCTTTAAAACAAAGGAAGCCGCCCATGTTTCCCGTGACCACTTCACTATGGCGCCATAAGTCGAATTGCTTTTTGAAAATTCAAAAGTTGTTTAGTATTTGTCAATGAAGGAAGCAGACGGAATGAATTTTAATTCCGCTTCGGAAAGAATCACATCCGAGCAACAAGGGACAAAGTAGTTTTCATGAGCTGGCCAAATCATACTGTGACAGGACTTTTAGAAACAGCCTTGTTTGCCGAGCTAATTAGTTGTCCTATTGCGAATTCTTTTCGCCATCGTTCGTTGATAAGGCAAGCATTTTACTAAGAAAATGGCAAAAGAGCTTTAAGGAGTATCTAATGTTAATATCAGTGGTATAGGCACAGCAGAATACGCTAAAGAAGAAAACTTCATTGGCAAGCAAGAAAACAGTTCGAATCAGTTCAATGTGAGTTGTCCATATTTTAAGGGCTCACAACATGCAATGCTCGTTAAGCGAAAGTCACTTTTCAAAGTTCAACAAATGTTTCGATTTTGACCGCCTAAAACTCATGAATATATTCCTCAATTATGGAAAACAGTTCCAATTTACAATCGTGTTTAACGTACTGCGAGAAATGATGCAACATACTTCAAATGTCAGATATTGTTTGAACTAAAATAAAAGCAGTCCAACCATCCGTTGTGAGTGAGCGCGAGCGGCCGAACCCTCCAAGCCTTCAGACCCAAAAACGGTGTAATTTGAGAGCATGTTAAAAAACGCTGGGCTAGAAAAAGTATACAATCATGGGAAAAGAAAAATGAGGCTATTTTAATACCGACCTCTGTATTTTTGGAGTCTTATGTATTTGTAATCATTCTGTGTTTTGGTACATGTGGTCTTCGACTGCAACTTCACCGACAAGATTCAAAATAACATAACACGACGAAGGCGAAGACAATTTGAAATCTTTCAGGTTTTTAGCTTAGCATTTTCAACCATATTTTGTAAAATACACAACTCTTGTTTATTTTTAATCCAGAACATTTAACTGTAGTATAGTCTTCTAGAGAGAAAAACTTATCCAAATCGATCAGCACGGCGGGTACCGACATAACCTGAAAACATGTCCGTCTCGGCTGACCATGTTGAACATGGCAGAAACGAACGGCTAAGACAACCAAGTGAAGCGTTTAACAGCGATAATTTAAAAGAAAATACCTTGGTTTTCAAACCAGATAGCTAGAGAATGTCTCACAATGGAACAAGTAAACATGCATCGAATGAATTCTCCGTTTCGACTGCATCGAAAAACATCTAGGCGATTGAAAACTTACGGCTTACAAGGGCGTAACTCGAAGCACACACACACGCTGAAGGTAGACGAGCATTTTAAGTCCGTTCGCTTTCAAACGAAGATTCGCCGCACGGGCGAGCATATTCCTGTCTTTACAAATTCAAGAAACACAGTACCTTTAATGTATGGGAGAATTTAAATAAGAAATTGTTTCCATTTGCATACATCAGCCTTGTTATGAATGGACTTCTTTTGCTATGCATCTACGGCTCACTTTCTGTGAACGTGGAATTGCGTCGAGGAAAAATAGCGCTAAAACGGGAATTGAAACACTGAAAGTTCGCAGTAACAGAACTCGAAGCAATGCGCTCGAAATATCAAAGTCAACAGTTAAAAGAACAGCGAAAACTATGCGCAAAAGCGTCGAGAGTAGAACCGAAAGGAAAGCAGCAGACGATGGTGTAAATTGACAACGTTTTAATAACTTATCTGAGAGTACAGTATGATAGCTTGAAAGCATGCATGGTTAACATAGAAAAGTATGATAAATATCTGATTCACATTGCAAGAAAACAACTCTAAATAATGATTTCGCAGCCCGGAATACGAGCATATAAGGCTGTTGATGGGTCGAGAATTTACGAGCGTCCTTCTAATATTTACATACGATCTTTCGGAGAAAACCCAAAACTTGGGCCCTAAAGTAAAGTCAAACACAGCAGAAATATTCGTGGTAAAAGAACTACAAGTCCTGGTTACTTTTTCCCTGGAATTCCTCTGAACTTAATGCAAAATATTCTAGCTTTCAAAGTAAGTATTTACATACAATCATGCCCATACCATTAGAATACCTTTTTGCATATCCTACGAGAGGCGGTCGACTTGAAAATCGAAATCTTTAGAGCGCTTACGCGAGCTGAAATTAGGCTATTTCACATTCAGCTTCTGTTCCGAGAAAGCGTACGAAAATGACTTATAGTAAACCAAGTTTACACGCCTGTTCGTACATTAAGTTCCTTGTTCATTCGCGTGATAGAAAAATACATTGGCCACTATTAATCGAAGTAGCGTAGAATACATACAAAGTTTTATTGCGGGCCTGTGATGTGAGCGCCTACAATGTGCGGAGAAGAGACGTGTGGAGACGATACGTGAGGAGATGAAACATGAGGCGATCCAACATGCTGGTCGTCGGCTCCCCCAGTAACTGAAGCAGTCATTCGTTTTTCTTTCTGCCTTCTGTTACAGAACCACACTCGAACGACCTCTTTATCGAGCCCTAGGTTTTCTGCGAGCGTGCCGATTTCCTGCGCGGACGGTTTGGGGTTTTTACAGAAGTGGTTCTCCAATGCACCCTTGACAGCCACCTCGATCGATGTTCTCTTCTTGCGTTTCCGTCCCTGAGTCGCCAACTTGTCGATGCCGCTCGCTGCACCGTTGTTGTTATCAGCCTCCTCAAGCCACTTGGCGAGCAGGGGCTTGAGCTTACACATATTCTTAAAACTCAGTTGCAGAGCCTCGAAACGGCAAATGGTGGTTTGGCTGAACACGTTCCCGTACAGTGTCCCCAGCGCAAGTCCTACGTCCGCTTGCGTAAAGCCGAGCTTGATTCTACGCTGTTTGAACTCTTTGGCGAACTGTTCCAAGTCGTCTGAAGTAGGAGTGTCGTCTTGTGTTTCTAACTCTGGGTGAGCTCCGTGCGTTGCGTCTTGGCCGTTCGGATTTTCTCGAATCGTTTGCGGGGCCTGCGGGAATGCTCCTTGAAGCTGGACAGCTCCGTTTATCGAGGCATAGGATGGATGAGTCGTAGGCACCGCTTGCATCGCGCCGCTGATGTGGATGCGAGTGTGATCGGGCGAGTGAGCCCCATGCGACGCAGCGCTCGGCCAACGTGCTTGCTCTAAAGGCATAACTGTGTGACCGCCAGGTCGATGATGGACGAGTGTTGCACCGGCAATTGTTGTTATTACCGGCGAGGTATCCTCTCTTAAGATTGGTTTAACTTCTTGTAAACTCACAGTGTTCGCTGGCCAACCAACTGCTCCTGTATGGTCTTGCACTACCCACTGGTGAGTAGCAAGGTGATTATTTCCTACTCGTTGGTCGCTCAGCGAAGCTACGTTCGCTGGAGCAAGATTCTCGTACTTTACAACAGTGTGTTCATTTTCTCGCACGTAAGCCATGGTGGTCGGATGATTTTGAATGACTCGAGTTTCACTCTGCGTGGAGGCCGACCCGACCTGATTTGTGTATGGGTTCGTTTGCGCTTCCATTGTAACGAGCTTGGTTTAACTTGCGTTCAGCTAAACTCGGCTTTTTTGCCGCCAGCCTCATGAACGTGTCCAAAGATCTGTTGATTTCCTGGGAGCCCATTGGACAGCTCTGTGGTGAGTGACATTCTATTATTACTTAATTAATCATGATTCATAACCGCGCGCTTTGCCATTGGCTCAGTAAGCACGAGCGAAACGGTCGTCAATGGCTACAATACGGCGTGAAGAATATGCTAATTGTTATCAAGACGTTGTTTTTCATTGGATCGCTCCTCAATCCGCTCTTTTGTTCGCCTCGAAACCTCATTACCACAATTGCAAATGAGCTGAAAGCGTTTACAAAATATAATCACGCTGGGACAATGAAATATGCCTGCGTGTGTTCTAATATTAGAGCCTTTTGTTCCACTGGAACTGTGGAGGGCGGGAGAGCCTGAGGGGTGTCATCAATTCGTCGACAGATTGATATCCAAAGTGCCAAAGATCTTTCAGCCTTTGTTTTTTATTCCGCTGTTGACAGCTTAATTTCGAGAGGTTTAACAATCAGGTCGACTTCGGAGAGGTGAAGACGATGTTTAGCCATATGCGAAACACACAGCTTAAAATTTTAACACTTCCGTAACGTGGCCGCGCTGTCAGCGCCTCACTTTGCGGTTAGTTTTATTTATTAACCGTAAATGCCTTTTTCGCTTCGATCGAGACAAGAGCCGTTTAGCGAGTGCGCGGCTAGAAAGCTAATATAACCACCAGCTGTTTTGGAAGGCAGCGCACTGATCAAAATAGCTAGCCCAAAATCTTGATAGTGAGCGCCTTTTTAATTTCTGCGCGCCACAAAAAAGATGGCCCCTTTACCGCGCGCGAGAAGTATTGCTAAAACAAACATTAGTGAGCGTGGGATCGGAATGAATTTTGCGGGCTGCACGCGCTCGATCGATTCGGTCCTATCGCGCTCTTCATCTCGCCCTCTTGAGAATGGGAAAAACCCCTTTGTGAAACGCTATTCAACCAACGCTGTGTAGTGCGGATGGGCTTTAAGATTTCCTGTATGATAGCCATCACCGCATGCACCGATGTTTGCCCGATCGGCTCTTTCCTGGATGTTTATATATTTCACTGGCGGTTCTTTTTCAAGAGACTAGCGCTACAGTCCAGCCAATAGCTTTACTGAGAGATTCCTGATGAATACCAAAATAGCTCAAGAGATTTTAAGTGAATCCTGACGTCACAACACTAGGCGAACCTCACGATGCATGGCAGAAAACTAAAGCTTTTTGAACACCGACTGAAATGGCTCAGCGCCATAACCTCGTGAACAAAGCATTGAGAATTAGGCTCGGGGAAAACATAATTATCTTCTAAAACCGTAAATTGAGTTGAGGCCACTTACGAGCATTTCTTTTGATGAACAAATGCGACAAGAAAAGCCTTGGCGACCTAAGAATCGGAAATATTTTTAAGACCACCTGTAATTAAATTGTACGCAACAGCGCAACTGCGTAATGATGTTTGGTTGCTTTCGCACGTGACGAATTCCTCTCGCGCGCGAACTTCTGCTTCGCAAGAAATTTTTCTTGACTCGCCGTGGTTTGTTTACTCCGACGAAAAGAAAATTCCTTATTTCAATTAAAGTGTTTATCGTCATGAAAGAAAAGTCTGTATGAAGCCATAAAAGAGACCTGGAGGACAAAGCAAGTTCGATTAAGCCTTTCACAATGCCAACGACGCAAAACGTATAAATGAATTCTGTTGCTCGCTGCCTTGAGGCCTCGACGCAATACAAAGTTCAAATTATCTTGCCAAAACACGACGCTTTTCCGTTGCACTTTCGATGGATAGGCTGGGAAAAACAATACGTTTGTCCGCTATGGTTATTTTGGAATGAAAACGCTACAGTTACGAATCTTTTCCTACAAATTAAGAGTTGACTACCACAACGCCCTAGTGAAAACAAAGCAAGTGAATAAACTTAACACGGAACCACACAAAGAATCGTATGATTTTGCAGCTTAAAAGCCCGCTTAACCGACGGAAACTGCAACATGTAAGCGAAACCACCGAAGAAAGCCTAGCTAAGACAACTTGTTTACGTCGAACAAGTAAATTCGCCCGCTTTCACGAACTGTGCCGCATCGAAGGGCATTAAAATTTCAACTAGCAAATTTGATATGAAATGCGTATACTTACAAAGACGAGCAATCTCGCTTTTATCGTCTGCCCTTCGTTGATTGAGTTCAACTTTCAACACCACAATCCAAGAACTTAATCCCGAGAAACTTTCGCCATGGTAGAGAAACTTTCCCGCACGACCTCGCCGCACCACAAACAATAGTGGACCAAGCGGGTTTCACAGTCATACATAACAAGAAGGAAGCGAAATGTTTTGCAATTCACATTCGCAAAGAAATTAGCATCTATACATATACATGGTTGTACGTAAATACTTGAGGAGTGTTTAAGTTTATATTTGAACGGTCGATCAGTAGGTCGCTCAATGCGAATAGTAGTGGTCGGGATTTTGTACAAGAAAAGGTTTATAGAAAAATTGCGGAACGAAGGCAAGCCGTTCAGTTCACGACATGTTGTTTTAAGTTGAAGTACTGAAGCGAACAAGAGTTTCCGAACAAAACCCAATATTTCAATGTTTCTCCATTGTTTAAGGTCTAAAAGCTAGTTATGACTTCAGACTTTTTATAGGCGCTTGTAGGAATATGGAACACTTTGGTTTCGTTGCAGTTGTTGAACTCAAGAAAACTGAAAGACGGTGAAATACTGAAGTTTAAGAATGACATTTCAGCAGTCTGAAGCAGAACTTGCATGCCTTATTAAACTTGAATTCTTTGCTATTACACTTGCGTCATTTGACCTTAGTCTATTTTGTAGGTTATACGCGCACGATAAAAGCTTTCAAAAAGATTGTGGTGTTGTGGCAGAACAAACGGTTCTCGGCCGAACTTCTTTCATCGGTGAACTAGAGTATGTTGACCTTCCGGCATTGTGTTTAACAGTTTGCTGGAAGAAAACAAAAATATCAGAGAAAAGAATTAAAATTACTTGTATCTTTGGCTTCAGTCATGATAAGTATGACAAATACCGAAAGAAAGATCGTTCAGAATAGCTTTAGTGCACGAATTAAAGAGAAAAGATGGCAAGGTTCGAATTAATGATAAGAACAATATCTGTAGGTTTTTCAGTTTTTGGATTAGAGATGTAAGTCGTTCCTTAGAAATGGTTAGGTTTTACGTAGAGTTTGTGAAAATTCTTGTCAAATGGAGGTGTAAAACTGATAAATAACTGAAATGTTATACATTTGAAGCTGTATCACTTGGTTATTGGTTTTATTTTCGCATCATTCTAAAACCTTATTCTGCATTTTAAGATAAGAAAAAAAAGCACTGTTGACAAATTAACCGTGCACAAAAAAGGACAGACGTTTAATAATGAAATAAAAAAAATATATGAGTGGGTGTATCTTTAATTTATCGATCAAACGACCATTTTAAAACGCCAAGGAGCCAGCAAATTAAAATTCCCTGCCGCGCAGGTTGCAAAACTTAAAGATTCACCGAGCTCCATCCGCAGTAAATCGGTAAACATAAAAAAGAGGAAAAGTCATTTCTGATTTAATGAATTTCCTAACTTTCGTCTCCGGAGATGGCCGCAATTCTCCCGAAACAGGGCGCCAAGTTCTAGACAACTCGACGTCAGTTCTAACATCTCAAACTCGCACGCCCAGCAAGAGCGCATTTAGAAAACAACGCCGTTTCTTTTCTTTTCCTGAGAACGACAGGCAGTGGGAAAAACACCGCCTGTTAATTTAAACGGCAAAGTAATTTGCTTGACTTAACGATGATAAGAGAGAGAAAAAAAAGCGAGATATTTAACATCATGAATTAAGGATCTTTCTTGATGGCACGTGCCGATCTGTTGCCGTTTGCGTTCTTTTCGTTTCATATTCGCACGCTTAAAAACTCGAAAAATCGACATTTAAATCTCAATTTCTGATAGCCTGGCCGTGTCAGAATGTCAAAAGCACGTGGGTTTCGATCCGCAGGGCTAAAAGCCCTGTTACACTCGGGAAACAATCAGTGTCCGCGAAGGAAGGGTCAGTATTGATTTCAGCGCTTTTAGGGAGCGGTACCCATTGATTTGTCAAGCCGAGGCCAGAAAGTGAGAACTTTTAAACACAACTTGTCATTTGCTTCACAGGTGGTCACGGGTGCTCGGTTGCTTGACAAACAAAGCGAAATTGGACGACAACGCGAACACAGGAACTGAACAGGACAGCAAACATCGCTCAAAGAAAAAAAATGCGTGTTTAATTGGCGGGCTTTCGCTAAAGATCCGTAATACGTGTTTGATTGAACTAGAAGTGTAGTGTTTCGCGTCCGTGATGTCCATTTAAAGTGCATATTTCATTTCACTAATGCAAGCATTAAACACTTTATGGGCAGGCAAAGTTAATTCAATGGCTGGCTTCGCGCCGGTTTGATTAATCCAATGTAGTTTTATTTTGAAATATAAACTTGGTGATATTTTCGTGCATTCATATCAGCAAAAAAAATATTTAAACACTCCGTCAGTGTTCCAAGTTGGCTTTGCTTGCTTGCTACAGTAAACAAAAGCCCCAAAGAAAAATTGATGTTTGAGCAACGAAATGAGTAAAAATGATCCTATACAAATAAAGAACCTTTTATTGTGTAGAATTCCATGCAAGCAAAGCGTATCAAGGGAAATTTAACACTAAAATTACGATAGGGTGCATTGTTGAAATTGGGGACTGATTCACTTGGCAATTAATAAGAAATACTTTTCGGAACAGGCTAAATTGGAAAAGGCGTCACTCTTATCTTAGTGTAGTTTAGCCGGCTTTAATTAGCAAAACTAAACCACTTATGGTCCAATCTTGCAGTATGATCGAGCAAAAATAAACTTCATTATAGGGTACGGTTTGCCTGACCACATAATCTATACACGAAACAGTTTTCTAATTCTCTCCCAGTATTAATATTGAAAGTTGCTTGTAACTTAACTCTACAGGTCTGTACAGCTTTCGTTTGGATTGTAACAAAATCCGCGGTTTACTTTTCATCCAAATTCTAAAACTACAAGCACCTTGTACAGCTGGCGTAACACTACCATACGAAAATACTGCTGCTAAACATCTTGCTTTTGAATGATCACTCACTAGGGTTTTAGATCCACCTTGTACAGCAAAATTAACAGTACCACATGAAAGTACTGTTCGGTAGCTTTCATTTGAATGGTCACACACTAGGGTTTTATCCCCAGACTTAAAATTTAAATCTACCTTGTACGGCATAATAAACAGTATCACACGAAAGAACTGCTCAATAGCTTTCACTTGAATGGTCACACACTAGGGTTTCTTAATTTCTCTAGGATTTCATCCAAAAAATCTTAACCAGACCAAGCTTGTATAGTACAATAAACAGCACGTCATGAAATTACCGCTTTCAAATTCACCCAATAATCACCGTACAAATGTGCGAAGTCCACGATCGAAGTCCACTGAAAAGAACTGTAAAATCACCTTCTTTGAGCTGAAAAAAGGGGGAAAGCTTGGAATCGAGCCTTTCATTTCTAAATAAGGAAACTATTTTCTATAGTAGAAAACACCAAAGTGATAATAATGAAGAGTGTAAAGAAGAAAATTTTGAAAGGGACCGATAATTCTGTGATTGCTTTATACCCTCGCATGAGGTAGAAACTAGATTGCGTGACGAGCCCAGTGATGCTACCTTAGTCACGTCTATCAGTTCTACAAGTCACTTGTGGTGTCGTGACCGTACATCTTCGTTTAAAAGAAAAATCGCCTCATTTCTCCTTTTAATATTCTTACGATCCATTAACTGCACAAGAAAGGATCCAAAAAATATCAGAAATGAATCCACATACAAAACTAAATGATTTCCACAATTCCGAAATAGGACAGGAAACACGACTCAAGAACAGTGCAAGACAAACACGAGCCACACCTAAACCTAATGTACAATTGTAGATAACAGTGAAAGAGAATTTAAACAGAAGCTATGTCGATCCACGCTATATGTCTGTCAGTGTCCTTTCCTACAACTGAATACCTAAAGATAGTGTTCATTTCGGAGAGGTATAAAAATTACGTGACTATATTAATTCCATGTTTCATTTTAGTTCCTGACGACGGCTCAGAAATAACTCACGTGCCGAAGCACTTCACTGCTCATTAAAAAAAACCTTTAGGTGAAGCTCCTTGCCCTTTCCGTTGTGGTTTGCTCATCTCAAGCTCACCAACTAGATATCCTCCAAATTCTGATATTTCACTTGAAAACTCAGCTCTTTCTACTGAAATTTATTGTCTAAAACGCAATCACGGACTGTTACTGACATTGTTCAATCAGGAAATTCTATCCACCATTACATCTGGCATAATTTTACATTGTAAACGTTGACTATCCCTTTGCTACCTCACAAAGCGGAATTCATTACTATACAGGCAATAATTAAATCACAACTGCACATTTTATGGAATGCAATCTGTCATCAGTTACTCTCGTTTGGATTAAAATAAAGTCAGAGTGAAGTAATTTTATTTCAGTTTATGTAAGTTTTTCTCTTGATCCAGGGCATATCTGAGCTGACGAGCTACAGCTGCTGAAGAAGCCCGGAATGTTAATGAACTACTGAAATTGATTTACTACAGTTAAGTGCAACAGTATGCAGCTGTAATGACAGAACTACTTCCGAGCAAAATAACTCCAGGGTGATCCTCAATTAGCGGTTCACTACAGCTATCAATCAAAACTCGACAGAGAAAAAAGAGAAGTCTGAAAAATTTCATGCCTGCACGGTTGACATGAAAAACTGAAGTATAAAACGCAAGACAAATCCGCAATTGTTTCTGTCTAAGACTTCTCTCTCACTTGCTTTGGTTAACATAAAAATTGAGGATACCAGATGTTTGGCGTGAATCTGACAACACAAAAAGACGATAAACTGAATTGTTTTTCATGCGGGAACTTTCTTTCTATTTCGGATAAAAATCAGCAGTGCCATTAAAAAATTCAACGTGGAAAACGACGGAAGACGGTAAATTATTAACAAAAGCCCGTTACTATTTTCCGTAGCAGAAATAACCGGCACAGACCACTCGTATTAGCTATAAATGATTTTTGACTAGGGGCAATGTTCTGTAATTGAGGATTTACCCTGTGGGGCACGTGGCTTTGCGGAATTCCCGCGCGGCGAAACGCGAGGTCCAAGCGCGAGGCTCGAGTAACGCGAGACCGAGGCGTTTCTCACAAGCTTGATAAAAGTGTTTAGGCTTTGGGCTTTTGAGGTCATCGTCGGTGGGGCGATCCTCTTCTTATCGTTCAAACAGCGACGTGTGGCGAAGAAGTTAAAAACATTAATGAAAATAAAAATGCCCTCTTGTATTCAATTCGGAATCTTTACAGTTCTCCAGTAGCGCCAAGATTTCTGACTGATGTCTGTGATCTGGATTAATCCCAGATAATATCTGAGCACTCTTCATGTCAACAAGTGGAAAACACTGTAGCCGCCTGAACAGGCTTTGGTGATCTAGATTGTTATCTGAAGATTCTACCCATAGCATGTGCTCTGACAGGATGCCTAACGATATAACGAAACTCAACAACGATTGTCTTCGTTTTGCTCACAATTCTTTGCCATACAATCTGGGCAAATCATTTTTACCTTTGGCACAAACGACAGCTCAATTTCGTCTTTAAATCTAATATTGCGATAAAATATTTCACACTGATCTTCGCAGTCTAAGCCTGAACTTGGCCCATTTTTTGGCGAGGAAAGACCGATTGTATCAGCGTCTGGAAGCAACAGTGTTTTACAATGCACAGCAGTTTAAACGGGTGATATTTTCAAAGTCTATTCACAGCACTTAAAAATGTCGCTCGGAGAAGAGCGCCCTACTGAGCTAAGAAGGCACGGAATTCAGTGTTAAGAAAGCAATTATTCTATTTCGGTCCACGTCCGGTTTAAGTGCGTGTTTATCAACGCATTTATAAAACTGCTTTGTAGGTTAGCTAGAATTTAGGAATGTAACAGTACTCTCTCTCAGCCAGGGATTAGATTCCCGTCACCTTGAAACTCAGCGCCGGATTCTTCACGTCAAACAAAACAAAAGGAAATCTCTTCGTCTATTTTCAATCTCACGCCTATATTGCGGCAATTTAGCGCCAATTAGTACCTTAATCAAGATCAATGGGCACGTTGACAGATTCGGACCGCCCGGTATAAGCGTTTAGTCAAGCGATGAAAGGTCCGAGAATGATTTTATCACCACACGCTCGTCGGTTTCCTTGTTGATACCTTGGAATGTTTACTTTACATTCAAAACGTTGCTCGCGTTAATTGAATAACTTTATCAGCTGTGTACGCACCCACAACTCATTAATCGAGCCACGTGGAGACAGATTGGAGCGCTTTCAATTAAAATATCGAGTGGACGTGTGAAAGGGAGTTGTTTAAAACAACACGCGCGTCAGTTTCCCTGAGCAAACTGAGAATTCCAACAAAGCCATTATCTTCCGGTCCGCACAAGTACATAGAATTTTTAAATGTACATTGCCACCCGAGATTGTTGTCTCAGGGTAAATGTTTTTCGTCTAAAACTACTTTGCCATATGTGATTTTGCGACCGACGGAAAGAAAGTAAATCCCTCAACAAAAGAAAAGCAAACAACCTATTTAACGCAAAAAGACAGGCTTGGCCGCGAATATTAACACCTTTTGCCTTCCGCAACCTGACTCTTGCGGTTTTTGGCCACACAGTGAGCGCTGGTTCTTCGTGGAACAGCACAAAACAACGCGTTAAGATATGTTTTTTTGTAAAATTTTCACGCTCAGATCACTACACCAAAAAAAAGAAACTTTATGGACAGAAACCTTCACACAACTCTTTTTTTTAGCTACAATTGTGCAAGAATCTTTTAAGAACGCTGCATATCAAGACTGAGAAAGGCCAAAAACGTCACAACACACTAATCTGAGGGAACAAATACCTGAAATTTGAGTGAGAACTAAATTTCTAAAAAAAAACATGCACAATATGAAGCAAGATAATCAACATTTGTTCACATCCAAACTAACGAACGACATCACCTCACAGCATACCTATATACATAGGAGCGATCTTCACCTTGTGATAAAAAAAAACTGACAAAATGACTGTGAACTTAAAAACAGGCATTTCAGATTTAACTGAAAAATGATGTAAAAGTTTTAATATCAGCGTTTTGCCTTCGCAAAAACTTAAGACGTTCTTTAATAGCTTTAATTAAAATTCCTAAGAAGGGAATTAACTCTAAAGATAACTATCACTTGCGGTCATAATGTCGACTTCAGTTCATACTGAAAAAAAATGACAATTGCTTAATTTGCAAATTGCGACAAAATGAGACACAAACAACTAAGTGCATTTTGCTAATAATTCAACTACGAATTCTGGAC
>OFHQ01000003.1_pt1 | contig 21802 bp, 14 predicted proteins | sample 1521071 | NCBI WGS metagenome assembly OFHQ01 (sample SAMN04272335, study PRJEB24112) | coral metagenome | biome: Coral reef; feature: Shallow seawater; material: Coral tissue | host: Coral | place: China: South China Sea | collected 2014 | reverse complement strand
AATTATAATATTCAGGACTTTACTTTAATGGAGAAATGATGTACAAATAGTACAATAATTTTATTTGATCAGCATTGCCTTGACTAGATTTGATTGATTCTAAACTTCAACTTGATAATGCAATCATTGAACTGTAGCTATCATATAAGTAAATAAAATTAATGTGAAATAGAAAACACATTAACGCTGAGACACCGCCAATTCCAAGGCATGCTTCGTGAAGTTGTGACTCAGACAAGACATGCACACCGCTGAATCAATGTCATTCCGTTGTATGGTTGTATGTTATCATAGTTTTATTTTACGAACGTGAAACTTCTTTGAAAAAAACAAAAATGCCATCATTGGCATTTTCTGTCATTATCGTGGATTAAGGGTTTGAACAACATTCACATCAGAGAGAACGACATGGAATTTCGAAGGTTACCAAGAAACAGTGCGGGAGTTCATTGAATTTGAATAACTGCAATTGTCTGTTTAAACAGTGGTGAGTCAAGAGACAAATGACTCATATTATACTTGGTTTAAAAAAAGAACCAGTCAAAGACAGTCGTAAACTTGAGCGGAATTTTTCGTGAAGTCGGTAACAAAGAAATATTATTGCTACCTGTGTTATGGGCACCCTATCGTTCAATAATTTCGGTTCATTCCCTTGGAATTCACTCTTGCGCCTATGAAATATCGACTGAAAAAAGAAGCAGAGGGAGCAAAAAGGAAATAAATAGCGCTCGACTGAACGCCGACCAAATATCAGATGGATTAAGACAGCGCTCAAAAAAATCGACGACGATAGTGCCAGAGTACATGCTGTCGAGATAAGGCTCCATGCTGGTTTGGGCGCGCCAAAACAGTGGAATCAACTGATCAAAAAAGTAATGTGGAATCAAAGTGCTTTAACACAGCGAAGAAATCGATGGATTCTTTAAAGTTTTACAAAAAGAGTAAAAATTATCTTTGCTGTTATTGTTTCACTGACAAAATTAAGGAAACCTCTCGAGAGAAGTTGCAAGACATCTGCACATGCGCACAAGAAATGGCGGGAAAATTAAGCAGGGAATGTAAGAGTGACACGAGGATATCACAAGAAACCAAAATGCAGAAAAGCCACTTATTAAGGAAATGAAGTTTCTCCCGGTTTCAAATGACTACTGGTTATAAAATTATGTTATTAATTAAATAAAAAGCATCAATCTATGTCTTGTCAAATGCGCAGTCACTTAAAATATATGCTTGCCTAATGCAGTACACACCTTTCTACGTAAAGTTTTCGTGTAACAATGAATTTTAGGATTTTGTTTACGCCAGCATCGTCTTTAGAGAAAATAAAACAACAAGCAAGATTTGAATTGGTAAAAAAAATGCTTGATGGCACAACAGCTACAAGACTTTAAAGGGTTCTTCACGATGTTGTCTCGTTCAAAACTAAAATGCACGATTCAAGCATTCGTTGTCAACATGTGCTTGGTATCGTTCTCAGCCAAATTGGGCATGAAGAGTTGAGTTCCACGACTAACAGATGGTAGAAATCTGCAACAGAAGATTAAAAACACATTAACGGTGGAATTCACGGCTTAAAAGCTGCAAGAAAACTGAACTAAAAGCAAATCTTCTCAGGTTCAACAGACGTTTGAGTGGCTTCGTCAGCTCTCAGCTGGCGTCCTAAGGCTTTAACCAATTTGCAAAGATTTTAAGCTCCAAAGGCCTTTTTAAGGCCTTCTGTTGCTCAATTACTTATTTTCAAGTATCATGTTTACATTCAATTATTTATACCAGTGTTAGAAAGTGGATACAACAGACAAAACAATGGAAAATCTTGTAAATATTTCACTCAGTATTTGCTGTTTTTAAAACGAACCAAATGCAGCTCTCAGCAACGACCAAAGGTTTCCGGAATTTGGATTCTATTAAAAACAACTGAAGCACACACATTAAGTGCAATTCAAAACATACATGCCGTGTTTCAGGTTTCACGGTAAATATCAGGATTCCAGAGAGATATCTGACTTGTTTTGTTAAGTAGCAATCAATTCCATTTTTGAGTTGAAAGCACTGTGCTAGATACGTAATCATATCGTGCCTCTTCAACGAAGATATTTTAAATAACTCTAATAGAGTGCATGTGCTATGTTTTTCGACTAGCAAAATGATTTTACATATCGCATGCTAGAGAAGCAGAACACGAGATCTGGAGGGTACTGCATAACGAGATAAACACAAAGTGTCAACGTTTGAAACTCTTTATGAATTCGTAAACTCTCAGGGACGGCCATATGGCCTAAAGGGAGACAGTCAATTTAATGAGTGAAAATGTCAAGTGCATTAATGGCTGCGGATGGTGTAAAATAGAGCTGGAATTGGAGGTGTAAACGTGCTGAAAGCAATATATATTTCGTACAGATTCATGACAAACAAGGTACAGTTAACTATGGTGATAAAATTATTGTTTATTCTACTTGAAATGTCACTAAATTCACGGGATTTTCTTGCAATTAGCATTCTACAATAGTGTCCATTCAGATTTTTAACCCGTACCTACGTTGACAATTAATTACACAAATTCGTGCCTGATCGGATTTCTACCTCCAAGCTAGTCCGGTCTATTAAAAAGCCTACTTAAGTTATTTGAAAACGTTTATGCCCAAAGCAAATATTTACTGACGTCTATCTTTGAAAGAAGACAGGAGTTGAATAGGTTCTTTAAAAATTGTTTCCAATTGTTTGCCTTTATGTATTTGGGAGAGAAATAAGGTCACCATTGTCAAAATAAACCCCACCCCACTCCAGTCTGACACACAGTGAACATATTAACCACGTGTGTGGAATTGTTATTAATTTTCCTTCACTCTTGACACACGGTAAAGAAAGGAAAATTTTACATTTTGTAGCTACACAGCTAAACAAATGTTTAAAGATTTCTCTTGAATAAAGAAACTTTTCCATGTTCTCATTCACTGTCATGTCATAACATATTTACCTTATTTTCCTGCTTGTAGAATTTATCGTTTTACACACTGTCACTGACTTAAAATACTTGAAAAAAGTCACGAAATTCAACATAATTCAAAGAGAAAGCTTCATCAAAGGATTTCTCTTCTCCATGGTTACAAAAAGCAACCAGTTTTTGCCTTTTGCAATTTGAACGAAACATTTCGAGCAGTTGTGTTTTGGTCAGGCGGATGAGCCATTGATGACATTTCCAGAAATAGTTCCATAATGAAATTTTCCCTGCGGTCATTTATTTAACTTTTACGGTGAACCAGAAACTTCAATTTGTCGGTAAAAACTAACTATTTACTCTAATGTTCTAAAACCTCGGTATAGCGGCTTTCAAGGCATGATATCAGAAGTTATTTTTCGCTCGTTTTTGAAGTGTGTCCTTTAGACGACCGCCCTCATTAAATATTTATCATGTAGCTCGCGGTCACAAGCCGCATTTGATCGGCGCGAGGACAGCGAAGATTTGTAATATTTCAATTCAAATAAGACCTGGCATTTCTGTTAAATATCACGAGGGCTCATGTATAGGATGCTCTAATTGGCTGGCATAGAAATCGAGGTGAATTCAACGAAATTGGCATACATTACATCGAGCAGACGGCTTCAAGAGCAAACGAGACCATTCATCTTCACGAAGAGAAAATTCCAAAATAACAAAGTCTTTCCAAAGGTAAGCGTGAGCGGAAGCTCTCCTAACACAGATACAAACGAACTTTAGGCAAATATTTTGCGCCTTTTCGGGTGCGGAACATAAAATATAAAATATAAAATAGTTGCACTTCACTTCCGTTTTGTCAATCCTGATCGAGTCATTTCTTCATCATCACGTTCCTCTCACGAAGTGTTGTTTGATCTTTTTGCCACCGATGCTGTGATTAGTACAATATGCTTCAGATGTTTGCTTGAAATGGTTTTTGTTTGATTATTTTTTTTGTTTGGTGGAGTCCTTTTTTTCTGTAAGCTTTTGAAGGCGGGCCTGCCGTCGCTCTCAAAGCACTCCATTCTTCTTTGTTGACTGACACGAAAACGATGAAAGAAAAAAAGGTCACTTAAACAAAGAATGAACTAACCCCCTCAAATTGAGCTATTGAGCACCTAAAAGTTTTATTTTGACTTTGAATTGTCACTGAATATACATACACCTCGCTCATGCAACTGAATGTTTGTTATAAGCTAGTGTCGGAGACTGGTTCAAAGGGGTCAATGGACACGAAGCAAAAAAGATAGTGCCGTGTTGATATAAAGTAACAGTGGATTGCACTCTTTCTCTATTTAAATCTCTCGTCCGAAGTAACTTTCATTCCACATCGTGTTTCCTTTTTAATAACAAGTTAATGATATAGCATCTGCAATGTTTCTCGCTTCTGGAAAATGTTTTCTCTTTTAGTTCTTTGCAATGTGTTTGAACTCAACAGACACTGAGTTTTACGATATGTTTATTGTCTTTGGCTTTATTCGACCTAAACGCGAGGCGGAGGAATCTTTCATGTTTGTGCAAAGGAAATAATCTACAAACTATGCTTGGTCAGTTTCCCATTAACACCTTGGTAAAGAGAATTCAGAATTCAAAAATTTACGAACGGTTTACGCATATTTCATAGTATTTTCGTGATTTAGCTCCCAGTTGAGTAACTATTTTTAGGGCCTAGGTAACAAAACGCTTAGAAAGTACTAGCGTTACCTGTAATGCAGCTAGCTACCTAGAAGATTTCAAAAAAAGAACACTACATCTCAAAGTTTGAGTTAAAAGATTAATTTTATTTCGCTAATTAGGCGCAGGATTTGCAGTCGGGATGCAAAAGGGAACTCAAATGGTTTCTTCAAGGGTGGAGCTATCAATTGACCAATCAGAGTTCGGCACGTGAATCTTAATTAACATACTAATAAGCGGTCGACTTCTTACAACACAACAATTGTCAAATCATTAATAATAGGCTTTAGATAGTATTAACATAGCCAGAAAAAAATATTTCTCAGAGTGTTTACGGGAAATAACTATATGTATTAGATTTGGGAGTTGTTTTCTCCGCTGTGTAACAGAAGGGAGAAAAACGCGTTGCTATTAAACGCTGTGCGAACAAAGTTTTGTACTACGTAAGTAATTTCTTTGATCAAACCGCACCAATTAGGAAGCTTCTTGTAACTTAGAAATGCAGCATTTTATTGGGCAGCGTCCAATGAGGAAATTACCTCCGCTCAACATTTATAAAGTCATTACGAAAATGTAATAAGGATGAGTACATTAACGAGCAAAGCATTCCAGAGTAAAAACTGAAGTCATTTGTAACTAGACTGTTTTTTTAAGGTAAGATGAGAAAATTTTCTTATTAATAATATAAGACGAACTCAAACGCCGCGCGAAGTACAGTTTGCCTTTGGTCGTGTTCACAACATTTGAGCAGTCACTGAGATATTCTTTTTCCTCCAAAAGTTCTTTCCGTCAAAAAATGTTAACATTCCTTATACATGGCGTCATTAACTAATCGTGTTTTTCCAACATTTTACTTTTCCAAAAATATCACGTAAAATCGCCTAAATAATTTTCCAGAAATTCTCGAAAAAATGTCTAAATATCTCTTAGTTTTGTTGTAAAAATACACCGATTTTGAAACACTCAGGATAGAATTTTCGAACTTTTCTTGCAGTGGTTGGTGTTAAGTTAGAAGATTTAGGCACTTCATGTTACAAGCATACGCCATTTTGGAAAGTCCTGCTATAGCGTTTTTATGTAATACGTGTTTCAAGTGGGAAGTCGCTGAACCGGATTGTTTGTGACATGGAACTGAACCTTTTTCAAGAAAATTGCCAGGAACGCTGGGCTAAGTCAAAAAGCGAATATTATTTGTAGATATCTAAGTATCTTGATATTTTCAAATATCTCGTTGACTTTTAAATCTCCCACAAAAATATCCTTACATTTTTGAAAAGCGCTAAAGCGGAGTTTCTGGTTCACCAGATCAGTGGTCTCAGTGTTATAGCGGACATTCGTCGCAATCAGAGTCCCTTATGAAAAGGCTTTCGATGTGGAGTACTGGAATCTCCGTTCTTCGTTAAATTTTCGGCAATTTCTCAGCTATTGGCTGAAAATTTCAATTCATTTCTCAGCTATTAGTGAAGTTTTTAGATCCGAGATCTTAGTCGCCAGTTAAAAACCACGCCATGTTATTTCCGGCTTCTGAGTTGACAGTAAAACATTTGAGCCTGTAAGTTAAATATCATTAAATTCGTTTTATATATCAGTAGGATCATCGTTAAGTCGTGGTCCGTTACATTGTATAAGATTTACCACCAAAAAAAGACGGTCATGATCTAAATTCAGATTCTCTTAGTTAAAACAAAGGAAATATATAGGGCCTACTAAGGAGAATGCAAATTTTGACCCTGAAGGTAAAGCTATGTGACCATCGTGACACAAATTATGAAACGAATATATGTTTACAGATAAAGTGAGTCCGAAAAATGAAAACATCTGGGAAAGAAATGCTGGAATAGGAATGGAAGCGTCAGGGTGGACACAGCAGCCAAGGCATGCGTACTTGCCTGACTGCGTGCGCACGCACGCTTGTGTGTGGACGCGGTTGGCGGGGAAAGGGGTGGGTTGAGGGTAGAGATGTAAACTAAAAATATATTTTTTAAATATTTCATTTCGGGTTTATCTGTAAAAATAATTTATGAACATACCTGTCCCTTTTTACAGATGGAGGATACCTCATCATCAGCAGATGTTAACTCACCTTCATCTCACCGACAGCAGTTTACTGCTCAAGATCTGCAGCATGTTCTGTATGACAGAAATCCTGTTAAGGTGGTTTATGACAACATCAATGAAAGCAAAGTTGATTGCTCAGGTTTGAAATAATCTGCAACATACACAAAATTTGATCTGTAGTATACAAACATTAATTGCTTGTTTGGCGTATTGTTAATGGTTTTTCAAAATTGAAAACGGCTTTATTTTATTTTCAAACTGTGGATCTTGCAAATTAGCAAATGTAAGCCTCTAATATCGGCACTAAACTGTAAGATTTTTGGATCAATATCAGTATCTGGGCAACTGGGCAACTGGGCAACTGGGCAAGTTAATAAGTTAGTGCTACTGTTGGGTTAGGGGAGGGGTAGGTACGCAGTTGCCCAGATACTGATATTGATCCCGTTTTCTCATCTGTTGCGGTAAATTGACATTCTCACAAGGTTTAAGCCTGGCATTTATCTATATTTATTATATGGCTAGCTCGTTGATCCGGCAAGATGTGATCGGCTAGCCGAGCGCAAGATGACGATATTTTGCCCGCTTGGGATTACGCGCCGAGTCGTGCAGGGAAAACTTGTTTTTTGTCCCATTTATTTATCCCATGTTCGGTCAAGGTGGGTGAATATAGGCCTCGTTATTTTTTTGGCCTGTTTTTTGTAACATGCAAAAAAAACTACTTGGTCAATATCCAGCCATCTTGATGTCACGTTTGGTCAATAACTCCTAATTTCCAGAGGGAATTATGGTTTGAATGCTGGACTACACAGAACAAATGATTTTCAACATTCTCCCTCCTCCTTTTAGGGCTTAGGTCTGTTTGCCAACAAAGACATGGAGGCGGTAAGTTGTTTTCTTTTTGCTCCACTTTTATGGTTGCTGGCATTTTTGGTATTTCTCTTTTATCTGCAAGTCCTTTTTTTGATATGAGGGTCCTAATTATGAATATTGTGTTGTTTGGGCATACAGGGAAGTATGGTGATCGAATATATCGGTTCCATTATCCGAAACGAAGTTGCAAACAGAAGGGAACAAATCTACGAGAAACAGGTAGGTACATGTAAGATAGCTTTGCTTGCTTTCGTGTGTTGCCGTTGTTTCTTTTTTTAGCAGCTGGTGCGATCTTTTCACCCCTTTTCTTCGGGTGTTCAACTATGACAATGCGTAGGTCTTTTCTTCGATAAAGCTATTCCCAGTTACTAGTTCTTGGACCAAAAATGTTATTGCTATTCCCCCAAGGAGAGTGTTATTCACGAGCATAATTTTTTGTCAGTCTTAAACTAAAACGTCATTTATTTCTCACCATTTACAGAGTTTTCCTCAGTGAGTATCGTAGAAATAGAAAGAGAAATATATGTTACATTGCTTGGGAAAAGACTTCACAGAATAACCAGCGTGCGTGGTAACCAGAATAACCATTGGTTTTCGACCTTGGTATTAAGCAGTGTTTTATGTGTCTGTTATAGAATCGCGGTGTGTACATGTTCAGAATAGACTCCGATGCTGTGATCGATGCAACAATGGCTGGCGGACCTGCGCGTTACATAAACCACTCGTGTATGGTAAGTTTTCCTCGCCGTAAGTTTGCCACATTCGTATCGCCAGTAGTCGATCTGGATTTATATTCCAATAGTGATGACCGGCTCATCCCGTCTGCGTCGTTGGAGAGTTATTGGACGTTTTTTTTTGCGCAGGTCACAAATTCAAGCGATGATAATTTTTTTTAGTAACAACGAAACATTCTTAGTCACTGTATCTTCGTTACCACATAGTATATTTTTAAAAGTTCTCTCGAAATTTTGTTTATGTCCTTTTGATGCTTGTCACGTCCGTTTGGGAAAATGTCAAATTGAGAGATATTTAGATCCCAAACTCCGATCTTTTTAACTTTTGCCGCCCTGGATACGCTCTTTCATATGTTGACTTGTAATAGAAGTATTTTGATGTGTTCTTTTTGTATTTTTCTTAGCCAAACTGTGTCGCTGAAGTGGTGACATTCGAGAAGGAGCAAAAGATTATCATTATTTCAAACAGAAAGGTTGAAAAGGGAGAAGAGGTAAACAATTGAACTGAGTTAGGGACTCTTGACGATATGCAGCTGTGAGTAGACGAAAGCTGCAAACAGAAAATTGTCGCAAAAGTTTGTTTCTTAAAAGAAATTAAAAAAAACAAACCTTGCTTTATTTGTTACCACAATGTTATGGAAACACATAAGTGCGAGTTTGGGAGAATTCGAAAGAGGCTGGAAATACTCGGCTGGTGTTTTTCCAGCTTTCCTTGTTCTCCTGGACATCTGCTAGCGTTAAAACAAGTTAATGGCGGTTTATTGAAAATGTTTATTGCGTGTAGCGTTGCTATTTTTTAATTACGGCTCAAGAAAAACTGTTTTGTGGTAAACAACCTGATGACTTGAAGGTCAACTATTTCAGTCGTGTTTGAGTTTATCTTGCATACGATACATGTGCGACCACAGAGAAGTTTTTCCTTGTTGGGTTTTCGTCATTTCGAGGTCAAACGTGCTTGCATTTCTTGTCATGGCTCTGAGCACGTACATATACTAAAGCAGTTGTTCCCACCTGGCCGTAATTTTTTTCCTTTTTAAGCCAATCCTGTATCCTATGGTTTGAATAAATAAATTCCGAATGAACGTCTGTCATTTGGTTTCCAAAGTTCAACCGTCAACATATTCCGTTGAAATTATTTTTTAATTTTTTTAAATTTGCGTCGACTTGTTATTGAAATTTGCTTTATTTTCACAGCTTACCTACGATTACAAGTTCGACTTTGAAGATGAAGAAAACAAGATTCCATGTCTCTGCGGCGCGCCCAATTGCCGCAAATGGATGAATTAAGATGAGGGAACTTTGTGTTTCTCTCAGAAATTTATTTATCGTTATTTATTTAACGCATTTCCGTTCATGGAATGTTCTACAGTTTTTGGCCGGTACAAATCTAGAATTTTCTTACTCACAAAGACAGCGAGGAATATTATATTGCATGGTGTATAATTAATCAAGTTTTAGTTCGCTTTTTGCCCAGCTCCAGTAAATAGCAGTTTCACATAGGAATAGCTACATTCAGTTAACATATTGAATTCGTGAGTGTTTTCTTTTGTAGTCCAGTATTATAATAATAGTTCCAAAGAATGTCCAGAGTTTTTAAGAAATTTTACACGCTTCAAATGCGTGGCTCATCAAATGTAGTGTACATAATACAGTATTGCCTGAAGTGAAGTTTTATTGAATATGAAGAAGAAGAAATAAATGCGCGAGACAGACTATTTGCATGTGACTTTTAGCGTGTGTTCGTTTGTGTCTTATGTTTATTTTTTTTTCTTTTATTTTTTTTTAATGTGTAATTACATAAAACTTGCGAGTTGTCAAGTTATTCGCTGAATGTATCTGTGTAGACTCTAAGGCTATTTTTTTTAAGAAATACCGAGGAAACATAATTGACTCTTGTTTATACATGTCACAACAATATCGGCGACAGGAAGGGGTTTCTCTTTTGCTCATTAATTGAAAGCGAGCTGCCTTAACAAGAAAGAGAAAACTTGACAACTACGGGGGGTTCCGACTAGTTTGACAAAAAAACCTGCTTTGAAAAATTATTCAAGTTGTGACGGTGGTGTGAGTGTCGGTGAATGCGCTTAAATCGGCTTCTTCCAAAGGCTGGTACACATTGTGGGGGAATGATCGCGTGTGGTGTTAAATCGAGTTTGGTGGCATTCAACTTGTCACAGCGTTCAAGTGAATGCGCGCGGTTTAAACACATTAGGTGCTTGCGTGCTCGAAGCATATTACCGAATTTTCTGCTGCGAAGCACTTAACGAATGACGGAGATCGGTTAAGATAAGAGCTTCCACTTGCGATCGGCGTGCTTTGAAATTATCCCAGTTAACGATTTTTTTCGTGAAGGTCGACTGAAAAATAGTTTATCGCCGTGGGCGAAATAACTTACACACGCTCACGATTTGGTGGTGTTAATATATTCAGTTCAGCGAGAAGCTGTCGCTAATTATTTTCTTCATAGCGAGCACGAAACAAAAGCCTGAAACAAAAGAAAGGAGGTGCTTAGCAAGAATCGGTAATAAGGGTTTGGTGCTGGACAGGTTAATGTGAGAATAGACATTAAAAAACTGAGCTCGAAACGCAGGGAAGATTTCTCGGGCATTTGTCAGAGATCCTCTCTGCCGAGATAGACAGGTGTCGTTTTTGAAGTACAGCGATATTTGACGTTCCTTAATTTCAGGGCGCCGTATTGACGAAGATGCATGTTGTTTAAGACAAGATGTCGCCTTACATCTTTTCCAATTATCTTGGACAAGCGATTGACGGACAGAAACTCGAAGCTTTTTGTCATGACAGCCAAGGACCTCAATTATGTCTTCAGACCTCTTATAGGTGTGCACGGAATATAGAAGATGGTAGAGTCGGACCTTAAAGAGTCACTTTTTCCATCTATTACCTGTTACCTGTTACATAGAGATACATTTTCACTGTAATTGCAAATTGTTTTGAGTTTTACGTTGGGTTAAATACATTGTGTTTGAATTTGAAAAGCCATCTGCTTGTTTGAAACATCCTTGAAAATCCATCAAGACCTTTTTTTTGCAGCGTGTTTCGCGACAGTTTTAATTTCATAGTATTGTTTCGATTTTAATCTTTTACAAAACGTGTGTATGGCGGACCGCATGAAATTTTTATGTCATCTCTCGAAGACTTTTTGTTTATACAATTGTACCACCTGCACCAGCTCCGAAAACCGACATAAAAAGTCACTTTTAGGCTCAGTTCACCGACTTAACAATTCCATATAATAATAGTGATGGCAGAAAGTGAAATTATATTAATTTTCCGGGGGAGATGGCACTTCATAGAAAGGAGGGCCCCCAAATCTTAGATTGGCTGGCCGAAAAATGACAGAAGAAATGCAACATAGTTGGGTGATAAATGAACCTTGGCTTAGAAGCTGGAGTGTGGTTAGAACTATCAGCCGTCGTCGATAAAGTTCTATGTTCTCTATAGTATGGTTCCTGTGGTCAAAGAAGCTGGTAAAACCCTGGTCACCGTGGTTTGATCGACGCCGTTATTAATCTCCGGTATATTGTGGGCGGTAAACAGTTTGTTAACAAAAAAAAAATTGGAAAAGTAAAGTGCAGCATGTTTGTCCAATGAAGACGACAACCCTTTGTTCTGCGAACCCTTCACCTCTTTCGCAAAGGTTGTGACAGGTCACCGTAATAACATAACTTAAACATAGTAAATGGTCAGTCACCAACAACAGTTCTTTTCAGAACTACCCTCAACCGGACGATCACACAATACCAACTAAAATAACTTTAGAGGGTCCTTTTGACTGTCTCATGAAAAGGTTCCATAAATTCCACAAATTCCAGTAAATGTTAATTCAATCATTAATTTAGATTGTTGCTGTTGCCCTGCTGTTGTCAGTCTACTTAACATCGTTTTTGCGCTTTTATTATTCTCGTTCAGATTGTTGTTGTTTTGTTCCATTCGGGAAACGCCTTGTCAATCTGGAAGGGGTCAGCTGACACGGAACGCCTCCAGTTGAGGTTCATGCACTGCGTGATCTCTGCCGATGCGGGGTTAGGTAACCTTTTTAAAAAGGTTTTCTCTTCGCTTGATTGATCGCCTTGCTGGTTACCGAAGAGGCCTCCTGATTCAATTTTATTTTGTTGTAATCGCGGAGGGAAAGACGAATTTGACACTTGAATTTTAAGCTTTCGCAGCATTGCTTCCAATTGAACAATGTAAAAACATGCGTGGAGTTTCGGGTATTTTCATCACTTTAGTCCTCTGAACTTCAAACGACTGAGGCCGAAATAAATGACACCGGGGCCAAGGTTGCGGTAAACTCTTAATAATACACTTCAAAGCTTCCGTAGCTTGTGTGTTGTTTGTTCTTTTGTCTCCAACACAAGAAATTATTAAAGCAAGTGTTGTAGCGGGTGTAGCAGGCTTTAAGTGTACTTGCATCATTCTACACTCCAAGGCAAGTTTAGACTGCATTCCAAGGGCTTCCCTCAATGGCCAAGTTATGTGAAAACGGAAACAAGCACATCCGGTCTACGTGGCTCAAAATAAAACAATACTACAAAGGCAGACTGCTTGTCGAGTTCTTGGATAAGCATGGAAAGAAAAAGCCTCGATATTGATTTCAACCTTCCTTTTTACGACTCCATGCCATATGCACCTTTACAATGAACTTCTTCGTTTGTGATAAACCGCCGGCTTTGTGATTTAAGATACTGGATGATATCCGTGCCTGGCCGCCGGCGCCTGTCCCGTGCAAACAAAAGCGAATGCACGCTAGTCAATTTAATGCTTTTGTATGGCAGAAAATTTCAACTTTGAGCAACTGTTGTTATGGCGAAGTAATAAAGCAACGCTCTTCTCTGCCGGAGCCCACCCTGCCCTCGCAAGACAAATTCTTAGTCCCCCACGGAGCGCGACGAAAATATGGCCGAAAGCAGACACACTGAAATTCCAGACAGACAAACAAGACGGCCAGACGTTAGTATTCGGAACCATAAATTGTACCTCCCAGAAAAGCGATTAGACGAGACAAATCTGACTTTTGAAATTTCAGACTACACCTGGACTGACGCATACGTGCTAGGAGCTCGCGTGACTATGACAGCACAGTGAAACTGTGTTTTTAAACAACGCTGTCAGAAGCTGCCTACAAAAACACGAACATCACTTTTGTTGATATTTTACTTCATAATATATAGCCAACTTTGTCGCCCGGTGCAAATGTACAAGGAACACCTTGAAGATAAAATAAATGGGACAGAAGAATTCGATATTTCTCTTCGTTTTGAAATTAGATTTTAGCCCTGGTACAAATGAATTTTCGCTTCGAACTAACCGATGTAAATATTGGCCCCTAATGATCCAGAACTAAATGAGACAAAAATTTCTTTAAGTTTTTGACCATAGATTAATAAAAAAGATCCGATATTATATATGAAACATTTCAAATGGGTCATTTCTTTTCTCCGCCGCTTTTTAGCCGAGTTGAATTCATATCGCTTCAGCTCTCGCCAAGTGACACCGTCATTGTTGTTCCGATATACGTTGATTAAATGGACGAAAAGAGAATGCGGGGGCGAAAAAAACACACATGCTTTAAGAGTGCCAAATCACTTGGTTTTTTCCTCTTTTAAGGTGCCGAAACCAGAAGGGAGTGAAATTTAGTTGCCAAAGCTTTGAAGATAAAATTAGCATTCTAATACGGCTTTCTCTGACGTGGAACACCCGTCAAGCTGGTTTTTTATTTTCGAAAAAGAAGTTTTGGTTTACAGTAATACGGGACGAATATTATTCGGGAAGGTTTCATTTAAAAGGAGTAGGCGTCAAGAAACGTTTATAAAATTGCAATTTACAGGTTGAAGAGAACGTGGGTAACAAAGTCCGGAAACTTCTAATTCGTACGTGAAAACCCGTGAAAACGTGTCACAACACAGTCGAACCGAGATGGCCCGTTTAGTCTAAGTAAATAATGGATTATTCTATTTAAACAAGTGTTCGGGAGAAATGTGTCTCTTGACAATAATTTAGTCCAGTTTTTTTTTCGTGTCTCCAGCCTGAAAGTACCAAGACGAGAAAATGCATTGTTTACCATCGCCTTTCAGTCAAAGTGATTGACAGGAACGCGTGTAAGGATTAATTGCTATCGTTTTCTGAGTGATGTGATTGGACAAGAGGCTTGCTATGACATGACCGTACTGGGTTCAATCTGAACTTGTTCTGCGCATATAGAGTTGTTTGGGAAGGAAGGTTCGTGGGGTTTTGGCGGAGGGAACCTTCTTGAATTTTGAACTATCGACGATGAAATGAGGACTATCGAAGGACAGGGCAATGGAGAAAACCTTGGTGCAATCGGCTTCCCCGAAGAGAGGACCGAGCTCTGCCGATGCGAATTTAAGCATCGTGTTAAATCTTATGTGTCATACAACTTGCCATCGCCAAGGAGGCGAAACTGAGAAATTTGCAAAGAGAGCCATCGAATCGCTGGTGAAAAAACTTCGAAAGAAGTCTGAAGAGCTCGACTCTCTGATCACTGCTATTACGACTAAAGGATCGAAGTCGTCAAAATGTGTTACGATTCAGAGAACTTTAGATGGCAGACTTCAAGTTTGTGAGCGCAAGGGCTTTCCGCATGTGATCTACGCTCGGTTGTGGCGATGGCCCGACATTCAAAAAATGGAGATGAAACATTTGGAATTTTGCCGATACGGTTATGATTTGAAGTACGAGAGTGTTTGTGTCAATCCGTATCATTATGAGAGAATTCGCAGTCCAGCCGGTAAGGGTGATTTTTTTTTCATTTTTGAAGGTTGTATGTTGGGTCAATTGTGTGATGTCATGTAGGGCAAGAGAGACCAAGTGAACGCACGCACAGTATATGAACGTACGTGATAACAAAACTCAAACCAACGCCATGATATGTGACATTTGTTCAGTGTGCAGCGTACTTAACCTGCATAATTTAAGTTAATTCTAGCAAATGACCTTACCAGAGATGTTTTTTATGTTCGTTCTATCAGAGAAATTAAAACAGAACTTTTTCTGTAGCATCTCGATCGGGGGTAATATTTTTGTAATTCACTCAATGTTTCCTTCCGACATCTGATCGAATCATTCGACCGTATTGTCGTAATAAGATCATTCTGACCTTTAGGAAAGCGTACAGCTCTCCAACTTTCCGTACCGTGCGATTGTTTTTGCTTGAACATTGCGTTCATTCTGTTGTACATTATTCGCTTCACGAATTCATCAGCGATAAACTTGTCAAAGAGCGAAATGCAAATTTCCTTGGGAGTGGGTTTCTTGTAAGCTTCGCCATTGTTTGGATAACGAGCCAGCGGCTATTTTGCATTTTTAATTTCTAGTTGAAAGTCGCTTCGTTTTTTGGCCGATTTTTCGCGCGATTTTGCTGCGACCGCCAGCCAGACTTTGTCTCAGACGGCCTGAGCTCTGAATCACGCCAAATGACTGGCGATCGTTTCGTGTGGGGCAGGAGAATTATTTTGTCTGGGTTTTGTTTAAGTATTATTGTTGGTTAGTGGTCATTGTCTGGCTGGAACGTTTCTTGTCTGAAAACGTCTGAAATGTCGTCTGCTTTGGCTCTAATTTATTTTGGGACGTGAATTTATTTTTGTCTAAGGCCTTGGCGGGCGCGCGCGCTATTTGGAACCAATTTTTTAGCCAAAAAACACACTGAGAACAGTGAACGTGCTTCAGTCAAGGAGTAAACAGAATACCTAATTAGTATTCATGAATGCGTCATTTGAATATATTTTTATTTCAGTCTCTTTGACTGTCTAGACGTTAGCGTGAAAATTATCGACAGTTCGCAATCAGTTTTGTAAGGGATTACATTCACGCCATGTTTATGAGCGAAAAGCACGCCATGCGTGTTCTTGGCCGTACAGATTTTGGAGCGCGGAATGCCTTTTGAAATTTAGAATGCCATTTCTGACAACGCTTATTGTTTGTAATTGTGTGTTTGACGTTTGGAGGGTGATTAATTTTGTCGCGAAATTCTGGTTTTTCGATTGCAAAAAATCGCTTTGCTTCGGCTCTTTCTCAAATTGTTTTCTAAATGATTTCCTCGAGCATGTTACCCGTAGAAATTCGAATGACAACTTTGTCGCCATTAATATTTTTCATCTCTTGACAAACAAAACCACAAAAGCCACGTAGGTTGTATTCAAATTGCTTGGTCGGTTTCATGTCACGTAATTAAAATTAGTGTTCGTTCGCGCGGCACGAAAACGTTTTTTCTCCGTAAAAGTTTCTTGTTCGATTTTTGAGATGAAATGTGGTATTTGAAGTACTTTTGTGCTTCTTATGGCTTACTTTCGCTCCATATGTTCGATGCGGCGGCTTCTTTTGTTTACATCATTTCTATTTTCAACCCTGGGGGATCAAAACCAGCACTGTAGACACACTAGTGGTACAAGTCTTCAATTATTGTTTGGCATTGTCTTGTTGTTTTTCCCATCCCTGTATCTGAAGTCCCAAGATAATAAATGTGGCGTGACTTTCACAATAAGAGATCACATTCCTAATATTGTAAATCGGAAAAGAATGTTTAAAATCAACAATTGTTTGTACCCATGACTCGACATTGCCTGTGGCAAAATAAATTATCTTTAACCTGAAAAGTGGTAATTTATTTGCTTTCCTTAGCTTTAAATCGTGTTTGTAAGAATACTCATGAAATGGTCAATTTTTTTTTAAAGTGTTCTCCCAGCAATGAGTGTATGCAAAAAATATAGAAGTAAAACAAATCAAATGATTCTTTACTGGTGTTTTTTTTTTCAGAATGTCTGAATACTGAAAACTTGCAATTAAAGATTACATTTGAGGTTGTACTTGATACCAGCAAGTTTGGCATTGTCTGGGATGAGTAAAAATTTGAGACAGAATTTTTGTTAGAGATCAATTTTTGACACAAGTGTCTGGTTATTTTGCTTGGTTTCAAGTTTTCAAGTATATTTCTTGTGACCTGTGATCTCCACACCTACTGATCACGACAATGCAATCTAGGGTAGAACATGTTGTTATGATAAAATCTGGGCAAGCAACCCAAAATTGCTTTGTTTCAGCTATCAAGAAGGCGGAAAACATTGCTTGTTTGTTTTTTGCATGGGTAGTTTTTTGAATGATTGGATTGTTTGTCGCATAGATGATTTGTGACTAATTTTCAAACTTTGTTCAATATGTGAGAGCTTTTATCTTTCAAAAGCTATGTTTCCTTTCTTTTTTATAGTTAAATAATCTTGGCTACTCTGAATGAAATGTGAATATTTTTAAATGTCTTCATCTCAAATGACTCTGGAAGTCCTTGTTGTTGTAACCAATCCGGAATCACACATGAAATATACATGTGGGTTTTTGTATTGTTGCCAATATTCGGGTGAACTGAGATTGGAAAGCTTAAAATTGTGACAGCATGACAGTGGTGTATAAAGTGTTACCTGTTGGTGTTCAACTGTGAAAGGTGTTGTCTTACGTTGAAAAGGAAATACTTTTCCTTTTTGGGAGGGGCAACGTATATTATTCATTACGTGCAGGTGGTGCAAGTTTCACCTTTTTTTTGTGCTGAAATTTTCACCTTTTTCTCAGGATCTTGTGAAAGCAAATTTTAGAAAGTTACTTTTTAATTTGTAAATCTTCCCTGAACGCTTTTTTGTAAAAAAAGTGCAGTTGCTTGGTAAGGTTATTTTTATCGACGAAGGATTCTTTTGGCCAGTTGAACGTGAAATCTATGTCATTTTTTTCATAAATGATGTCTTTCATATTTGTGGAAAATGATTTATCGTTTTGTAAGTTATATTAAAATGATCTGAATCTACGGTTCCTTGTAGGGTTGCTTTTGTAGGGAGCACAATCTAAGACTTAAACTTTAAATTTGTGTCACAATACAGAGTATTTTGGTTAAGCCATATTGTTGCATTCACATGGAGTGAAGATAGTTGGTTTCTCCTCATGTAACTTTGAGCTTTGAGTTATTATAAAATCTAACTTCAAAAACTACACATTGCTTGATAATTAGTCCTTTAATCCATGATTTTCTGTTTGCTTATCTGTTCATTAGGATAGTTAAGAGCATTTGATTTTTTGTATTTGCCATCTATTTTATGTACAAATAAATTTTAGGACATGGAATTTTATTATAAAGTAGTATTCCATTTGTTCATTTCAAACAGTACTGTGTTAGAGTAATCATGTAATGAAGTATAGCTTGGATTAAACAGTACCGTGGTCAGACAGTTATGTTTCAGTCAGAAATATGCTTGGTTGGGAATATGCATGTACGGCAGACAAGTGCGCCAGACCATTGTAATCACTGTTGTCATTTCAGAGTAGAGTAGAGGTTTGTTTGTAATATGTTTAATATGTTTGGTATGTGTGATATTGGTTATTAAGCTTGAAAATGTGAACAAAGAGATACTTCTATTAGGTCAAGAAATGCAAGTGAAATATTTTTATGCAGCTTGAACAGACATTACGGACATAAACTTTTCATGCATCACTGACAATCACACTTGTGTCAATTCCTTAATCTGTCAGTTTTCAATTTCCATTAGCTGAAACATTTACTATGTAATTTGATGTAAATGGGTTTTGTGAAACATTTCCGCTACAGATGTCTGGGTGCAATTTTAAATGTTCTGGTGTCAAATGTCAAATTACAGATATCACTTGTTTGTTAAAGTATCGATCTCTTGCTCAAGTTGTTTTTAGTCCCGAGAGCAGAACTTTCACCTGGCCCACTTGTGTAGAATTTTCCCAGCCTTAAGTGAGGCAGTAGTAATTTTTGACAAGTTGTTTTACTTGGACAGCAATGAAAGACATCAGCAAATATTTTACTCAACTGCCTGAAGGTCAGATGACAGGCAGATGACAAGTCTGTAATTTTAACTGTCAAACCAAGGAGGTTAATTATAATAATACAGGGTATTTTTGTAACATTAATTTGCGCTGTGATAGTGTTTCAGTTTGCCTCTGATTAGGACTGATGTTCGCGGACTAATCTCAATTGTATGCATTGTGATGAGCTTTTTATATATGGCAGGGTTATTTTAAGCTCAGACATGACATCGTGAACATATAAATCATGCATGTGTTACATTTGTCTGAACCATATGTTGCATATTCATACTGTCGGTATCCATGTCTGAATCAGTGCGTATCCAAGTCACGCAAAGAGAGTGACGGGAAAAACATGCACCTGATGCATATAATATTATATCGTTACTTCCAAAAGGTCTTGTGCTCTCACATTCTTTTGTGAGGAGATGGGAAAATTGGCAAATTGTAATATTTGTAGTTAGCTAAATGATATCTTTGACTACCTTGAGAGGGGATCATCATATGACAATGTCAAAGAGCAGTTAGAGTAAGGAGACTAGACAGGATTTTGAAGTTAATATATGGAATATCACGCATGCAAGCAGAATTCAAGCGGAAAATTAAGCTCTGAATTTGCCGCAATGAATGCATAAAATATGTTACTAACTGTGTGTTCTGGATCACACTGAGAGATTATGTTGGTTATGTTTTTTATTTGTGTGTGCTTACGATGTACGGTAGCTACCAAAGTGATGATGAGATGTTTTGCGTGGAATATAATTGAGGTGAACTTGACAACACTAGAATGTAGACATTCACTACATCATAGATAGACATCTTTCAATTTCACGGTCCTTGAATATTGCGAGACAGACAGAGACTTGAATACTGGATGTGCCTTTTAGAGTTTGTGACATTCTCATATGTGAGAAAATTTTGAGGAAAATGATTAGGATGTTTTTATTTATTTCGTGGAGTTTCATCATGAAGTTTCTTGTTAAGTTATTAAAATTGAGTTTTTGTTACACTGTGAATGGCAAAGCAATTGCGGTAAAATTAATGCTACTACAAGATTAGTATTTACTATATAGTTATTTATTTGTTTGAATTATGATTAATGAACACAAATTTGTGTGATGAGCTTTCAAATGTCTGTTTTGGTTTGACACACTACTTTAGTCGGACATGTATTACCTAGTTGTGTGCACAAATAATCTAATGACTCAATCAATAGGCATATATAAGGTTATATGGGGCAACTTTCAATTCTGGGGAAGATATCAATTGAAACAAACCATGAATCACTATTATTTGTGATTTCTAACAAGTTTCAAAGCAATTAATGGTGTAAAAACAAGATCGTCAGCACAAAAAGCTAGGTCATCCTGATGCTTAGGTATGATGTAAAATCATGTTTGTAAAATTAGTTGACAATTTAACAAATTTGGTCAGATGAAGTCTGATGATGACAGTTATTTCCAGTACTGCAAGATGTTCCTGGAGTGATATGTAGAGATAATGTATCTTTAGATGTGAACAAAATATGATCTTTTCCTTCCCTGTTGCAGCTGCAACTCTTTCTGTGAAAGCAACATCTCCAAACTGTGACAAATGTGCATTATCTGTATTAAAAGAAAGCCCACCTCAGCCAGTCACAACATATGATCAACCAAAGTATCTGGAGGCTGGACCTAGCAACTCAATACCAGGACCAAGTAATATTCCATGTTCTGCAGATCCATGTCCTATCATTGTGCGCAACTTACTTTGGCATGCTGTTTACAGGCATCAAAGCACTGATGCAGAGAGCTTTAGTCGGCGGGCTATTGAATCCTTGGTGAAGAAACTTAAAAAGAAATTCTTCGAGCTGGACTCACTGATAGTAGCGATAACTTCTAAGGGGCGGCAACCGTCAAAATGTGTCACTGTGCAAAGAACCATGGATGGAAGGTTGCAAGTTGGGGACAAGAAAGACTTTCCACATGTTATCTATGCTCGTCTCTGGAGATGGCCTGATGTGCACAAGATGGAGATGCGGCATAAAGAATTTTGCCAGAATGGTTATGATACAAAACGTGAAAAAGTTTGTGTTAACCCATATCATTATGAAAGAGTTCAGCCACCAGGTATGTGAGAAAGGTGTTTGCATGGCTCTATATAATCTTGAGTTGATTAATGCAACTGGCCAAATAAAGAAGGTGAAAAACTTCACCATAGGTGAAAATGCTTTAGAGAATAAGGGGGTCTTATATTCATTTTAGACTTTTTGTGGTCTTTGTTTTAGAGTTTTGGGGTGTCAGGATCTTAGGGTCTTTGGGTGATTGTTTTAGAGTTTGTGTTTTAAAGACACCCCATCACTACGTAGGCTATTCAAACAGTGGTTAATTGTTTTCACTGTATACCCCTCAGCCACCCCATTTATTGGTATTTTGCCATTTTTGCTGGAGACACCCCTTCATTATACAAAAGTATATGTTTGTGACACACACACTACTCTTAGAATTCACTAAAGTTGTAATGATTTTTATTCATAACCAGTTTACTTGTTGACAGTGAAAGTTATGAAAGTTTTGCAATTGAAAAAAACTTCTCAAAATACTTTAGAACAGGCTATGAAGTGCTTTTTATTTCATAGGTACATCTAAACAAAAAAAATGTAGTAACT
>OFHQ01000002.1_pt1 | contig 23313 bp, 10 predicted proteins | sample 1521071 | NCBI WGS metagenome assembly OFHQ01 (sample SAMN04272335, study PRJEB24112) | coral metagenome | biome: Coral reef; feature: Shallow seawater; material: Coral tissue | host: Coral | place: China: South China Sea | collected 2014 | reverse complement strand
CATAGTGATCGTGTTTATTAGCTTTCATAGGAGCTCTAATGAGAAATTATTAATGTCCTTGGAAAATCGTTGACTGTTAAACTAACCAATAAAATGAAAGACACAGACAAGAAATAACAAAAAGTAAACTAAAACCAACTGTAAACATGCTGCAATAGATAAATTTGGAAACAGTGCAACGACAGACTAACATGCTCAACGTGTTTGTTGATTTCAGGTTTCAACGGATCAATATGAAAGCTCTCGTTTTAAGTTGAGAATAAGTGCTGGCATGATCACTTATCCCTACACCCTTTAGAAGCACTAAGATGTTTAAAAATGTACGAATTTTTGTCCCGAAAGAGATGCACATGCATTAACAAGTGTGTTAATATGCCGGCTATTGGTTTAACCAATATAACGAGCTCCAGAGCTCACACATGTATTCCATGTCTCTAAGCACATCGAATGTTCGTGAAATACACCGGAGTTTAACTTACAAGTTAATCTCGAAATGTTGCTATCTTACTCGGCATCCCGAAAACTCCTTCAAACCATGCCAGCTTTGGTTTCGGTTGGCTGCAGGTTGGCCTTCGTATAACAAATGCACCGCTTAGTATAACAAGTCCACTCATCTATACCGTTGCCGTTAGAAAGTCCTTTGGACGGCCTGCTTCATTTACTGGATAGATGCCCCAGGTTTTATTCGTCGTAGAAAAGTCCTATAAATTCCTCCCATATTCTAAAGTTACGAAATAAAACAAACACATCCCAAACGATGCTTGTAACTTCTTTAGATTGTCTTTGTGTCCTCGTACTAATTGAGATGACCAGACTAGTGTTCTAGTGTGTTACGTTTCATGAGAGAAAACCTTTCTTGTATACCTCGCGTGCAATAAATTAATAAATGATATCTTCCAATTGTCAGTACTAGTAAGTAATACTTAAATTTTCGGAAGGACTTCTTCTACCGCTTCAAGACTGCCATATAATGCTGAGAATATAGCGTCGAGGAAGCGAAACCGCACTTTCGATTACAGCTTCTTCTTGTACGATTGCGATGTTCGAAATTACTCGATATGCACTCCATGCTGGGTGTTTAACTGACCAGCTCCCCAGTCACACAAATTTTGTTAGAACGACAAATGCACACATGTCACAGCAAAGTACTGAAGAGGATTTTTTACAGGTAGTTGGTTTGTAACATCCAGGTGAAACGAGCACTGCAAACGAACAAAAGGCTTTCACTACTATCAGAAATTTGTCATTGAATTTCGAGCTTTTTTGTCGGCCAAATTCGTACTGATATGACTTTACCGCTTATGCGTGTGCCAATGTGTGATCCAGATCCGGAGTGAAATTGAAAATAGAAAGCACGAGTAATAAATCATGAAAATATATGCTTTCGAAGGGAAGTCTTAGTGGACCTCTGGTCCGACAACCTCGGATATAGATACTATACTAAAAATGTCTTGTTGTTCTAAAACTTCCCTCTTAGAAAGGCAGCAATCGTATGACAATTTAATCAACTGACCGTTTCCGACATTTTGGAAAAGATTCTTCATGTTCGATAAGAACAATTAGACAGTCTTTAAACGTTCTTTACTGCCGCTTGATAATTGTAATTGTTAAGTTGCTTTGAAGACTGGACCGGGTTTAAATGGTCTGATGTACTTTAGATTTGGTTGAATGTAAACTCGTGATTCAGGTCCATTCTGTCACAGATTTAAAATTAATCTTCATACAGCACGATACAAGCTAGACAGCTATCATTAACAGTATTACAGCAGGTCTAACAAGTAGAAGTCTTAACTATTTTAAATGTGAAGTTTGAAGTAGATCAGTACAAGTTTAGTGAGAATATCAAGGACATATTGTCACGATCGTTTTGTCAGAGTACAACCTATATGACAAATAATTTCTCACTGCTCGAGCTGAAAACCCTATAGTACTAAACTCCATTTAAATATATCGTAAACAACATGATACGAAGTGTTTCCTTGTTAGAACAGACTGAATCGCCCTCTTCGGTTGAAAGTGGTAGGGTAACGCACCTGATTTGACATTAATTCCTTGCAACAAAGGCAAAGAAATGGAAGCCTAGTTCTAAGTCAAGAATCCACGAATCACCATTTTGCATCACGATGTGGCATTCCATAACATCGTTATGAACTAAATGATTATTTTGACATGTCAGTTTGAAGAGCGATGTTGGGAAGTGGCAAATCTGTTTCAAGGGAGATTTTCTTGATTTGCTGCAAGGAAAATGAACTGAAATTATAAACTCGGGCAGCACGCCTTTCAGATTGAAAGGCTGTCTTAGCAGAGGGGGAAGTTGGTTGCCCTTCTGAAAAATGAAGTGCATCTCTAGAGTAAACCGACAATGATTTAGACTGAGTCGATTGTGTTTCTGAGAAGCTGCATCTCTGAGGACATACCGTACGATTAAGTGGAAGACCATGTTAGCAGAAGGGGAAGTTGATTGTATACCCAGTTCTAGGAAGCTGCATCATCTGTTCTGTTCCGTTTCGTTCGAGACTTTTTCATAAATCAACGTACTTGTCCTGGTGGGATAACTTAGTTATTGACCTTGCTTGAGACACTAAAGGAAAGATATATGCATGACGCGCTGATTTCTCAGCTCGAGGAGTCGACAATCGATCCACTCTGCTAAAGTCCCAGTGTTTTTCACTGAAGTTGAAGCATCATTTAATAATAATGTTGATAAAAATGAAAACTTATTTCAACCTGATTGCACTTAGCTACCAACTTTAGGGAAATTGCATCAAATTCTAAAGCACACTTTTATAGTTATAAATTTCAGTGAGCTGTGAGGAATCTTGTCCTTGGTTGGAAAAAAGGGTAACTGAGATTCTACAGTTTATGAATGTAATCCTACGTGGCATCTACTCAGACATTAGGTAGCATTAAAGATTGCCTCAGTTCAAGAACAGAATGATGTTTAGGCGGTATATGGAAGTGAAGTGTATGCAAAAAATAGCATATAACGGTTCCACCAAGAGAAAATGATGAGGTTCCACTGGTGGGATAACTGCATTCGTACTAAACATTGAATGAAGCATGCCACTGACTAAGGTAAACAACTGGTGGCTTTGACTGATGAACCATCGATAGATTTCGTTTCCATTATACTGATTGAATTCCTTTATCCAGCAAAAAGGTATAATATAAAGTGAAGCACAAATTTCAAGAAATAGAGGTTGGGGAAGCATTAAATCTCCGTGTGAAAGTGAATGTATATTTTAAAGTGAAAGGAATGGGTTTGACCTCGAGCCTTATGGAAGACCATGCGTGTTAAGCGGATGGCCAACTTTGCTGGTGTACAGGTAAATTAATGAAACTTAACAAGCACCGACTCTTTAGTTGGTATTCCATTTTCATAAAATTAAGTCACCTTGCAGCTATGAGCATTATTTGGGCAATGTTTCATACAACTCGAAACTGAAATGTTAATAAAGAAAGGTCAGTATTTTAAGCACAGGGTGTTTTCCACAGACGCTTTAAACCAGAACAACTTAATAGAACAGACTCAGTATTTCATGTGACACGTAATTGGAATTGTGCCACCAATTCTTAATCGAATTAAACCTATCACAAGCCATGGGGTCAGAGTTTTAAATTTAAAAGAGAATTTTATAGGGCAGTTGAAAATCATACTCGTACTAGTTTGAAGGGAAACTGAGTAAATGCACATTGCAAACTATACCAGCTCTACTTTGTATGAAGATCGTGAAGCTGCCAAAATCAGTCGAGATTCAGCCCAAGTGTAGAGTAAACTGTCAAAGCACCTGCAATGAAATTCTTGTTTGCAAATGAATGTGGCATGACCTCCACTATAATCTTCTTAGTATGTACGTGCCGGTATGCAACTCGATACTAATCTATTTTTATTGGAACGTTCGTACAAAAAATTATTTCAGTTTCAGTTGGAGAGCGGTAAGATTAAAAGAAAGATAACCTGCGACGTGACGTTCTATTTAACCTCGATATTTTCAAAAAGTCTTTTTCAAAATCTCAAAGTCAAGCGGGCAGCCTTTCTAGTTGAGTGTCGTACTGCTAGCATGATGTACCACTCTGCAAAGGCTTTGCCGGTTGTGGTGGGCTGTGATCAGTCGTTAAAATAAGTGAAGAGCATGTTTCATTTTTAGTTAGTGTTAGTTACGTGGAGGCTCATGTATTCACGAGTGGCAGAAAAGAAATAAAAATAAAATAAATCGGTCCTACGACTAACAACTGCGGGCTAAATGATACAAAATGGGTTCTTATTCGTAGCTTGTGCCACATATTTTGACATTTTTCATGAAATTGTTTTAAGACTCCACTGCGACAATATTCCATATCGAGGTCATTCAGTTTCTCTTTTGCAAAGGACAACATGACTGGAGTGTATGCATACATGTACCTGCACCGAATGTAGGCGGCCTGATGGGCCCTATCATTACTAAGGCTTTAATTGTACGCGTATAATATCTTGATAAACATTTTTAAATGAACAACCATGAAATTTTATTTCTCCGAAAATGCTTTATTTACTGAAAAATTTAGATGTAACTAGCCGTATTGCTTCTGTCCATGCAGTCTACAGCAACTGACTCGTTCACCACGTGGCCAAACTCACATACGGCCGCATACGGTCACTGAACAAGTTTACTTCATAATGATGTGACATTTTAGTCAGTATGTTTAAGTCAAGTTCATAAATTTGAACATCACCTCATTAAGCGCCGCCATGCATGTGTGTCCACGTTTTACTCGCTTGTGATTCTCGTGCATTTAGTTTTACGTAGGGTCTGCGTCACCATTACAGAAGAAGAGGGATCATTTTGAATGTATGTTTTTGCTTCTGCTCTCTGCAGTGTCTGCCCTTGAAAAGTTAAAATTAGTTTTGCAAACAGGGCGAGCTCACTTTCGTCACGACACCTGCTTTGTAGAGATTAAGAGCTCCTCGAGAGATACGTTTATGATAATATAACGATTGTAAACAGGAACAACATGCTTTAGCCATGAAATAATTCCTCTTTCAGGACACTCCTTTACTGTTTTTAGATTTTCTCAGTCACCCATCGATATGGTATGTGACCTTGCATGCCATGAATGATGAATACAACACGGCCTCGCGCTCGAGTCGAAAGGATAACTTTAGTTATGCAGATTACATGTATGACAGGGACCAAAAGCGGAAGCTTTTCCGCCATGCTTGGCCTGGTGTAGTGAGGCCGCGTTCATTGACAGAATTCGCATAAATTTGCGGTCAAAGTGAAATGTTATTCTGCTCTGTTCTCGTTTTTCATGCACGTCAAACACCTGTTAAATAAAGCTTTTTGAATAAATATCACCACACGTATAAATTACCTTGGCATGAGAAAGCCATTTATCGCGTTAGCGGGTGACAAGTTTTATTCGCATCGTATCTCAGGGTGACGCTGTTCGCAACTAAGATTTCTTTTCACAGATTGCCGCCTTTTGTCTCGTAAAGAAATCCCATTAAAACGGCTTTCCTCTGTCTTCTATGATTCTCAACTTGTGGGTTTATAAAACTTTATTTGCAGCTAAGCAGGTGTAGGCTGAATGCAGCACCCTCCAGGCAACATATCATGTTAATTATCGTGTAGATTTGAATTCCCGAAGCGTGTTTGGTCGTGTTTACCACTTTTCGTAATGTTGGCTGGTAACGTTTTGTTCTAAGATGCATTGTATTAAATCAGTGACACAATTTCTATGTTACTACAATAACGAATCGAACCTTCTCTCGGTATCTATGCCACTGAAAAAAAATTTGCAGTATCAGCTTTCAGACATCGTACAGTATAGCACGAGGCTTCATTTTCGCTAGCTGATTGACGCCAGATTCCTGCCTGTCCTTTCCTATTTTCGGTATACAGTACCCACCATCCCAAAATAAAATGATGTTTATCTTAAACACACCGGTAGATGGTACCTCTTAACAACTCACAGGCTTAATTGGATAAATAAACCCCAAACATTAACGGACAGGTCATACTTAAAGGAGTTCTCTTAGGAGTTTTATTGGCAGTGCTGTTATTCAAACACCTTTATTTAGTTACGAGTATTTATTTCTTTATTCTGCGACTCGTCTCGATCTCGTGGCCATGCACTAGTCACACAATCCACGTATCAACAGCAACATTTGCACGGTGTTCTCAAAGGCGGATACGTTTTACTTCCGATGCTGTCGCGACTCCGAGCTTCTGTGACACGGCTCGAATTAGAAAGTAGAACAAGCTTGGTAATTCAAAGGTGTTCGAAACATCTTCTTCCGCTGTTGGTTCGCTGACCAAGTAAAAAAGACCGGATTCGCCATTGACGTCACATCCGGACTGTAACGAGAAACAGGAAATACGAAACGGTCTTTATCGTTGCAATATTATTGAAAGTGCTTTAATACAACAAGTTCAGAAGAGCTTCTTTTGTTTTTATAGCAACAGTAAATTAAAAACAGTGGGCGTTGGCATTAAGCTTAAGTCTTCCGGTGTTGCGAGGAGTCGCGCGCGAACTGAACACGCTTTTTCCCCGCGTGTGACACATGCGAGGCGGCTGGCGTATCGTGGATTCGTTTGTGCCACTTGTACTGTAGTTAAAATTTAAAGCATGGCACTTAGATAATTTTGGTTGCGGACAATAATAATCATTTTGTCTTGTTGATGTTTTGTAGTTGGATCAGTTTAGTTCCAGACCACGCATTTTAATTATTTTATCTTGTAAACTATTAACAAGTTGTCAGTGTCTCCCACGCATTTACAAGCGGCCTCAATCCTAGCAATTCCTTTACGAATCTTATCCAAAAAAACATAGTGGAGTTTGGCTGCCTTTATGGATTTTTCTGTCATGAAATGACAAAAGCGTTTACTCGTGTTTCCATGATATGGCGAGATTGACTTAGAAGGCAAAACTTGATTACATCAATTAACATTACTTAGTTTTGCAAAGTCAATCACTTCCCTGTCTATGACAGAGAAATTTCTACTTATGTAGGTGATGTCTTACAGAAACTGAAAGATGCCAGTGCATCTTGGAATTCTCCAGCAGGTCCTAGCCTTTCGGGCGCTCACATCTACTAAATCATGACGATTATGAAAAAAAAGAGAATTAATAAAATAACAGCGAATCTGCGATTCCTTACACTATTTTCTGCATTCTACATTCTGCCGTGGTTTCGTTGCCGAGGAATCGTGCATTCATTAGCTTCACGTTTTCGTTGTCAGTCAAGTAATCTAGTGTCTCTTTTCGGAGACTATAACGATATAACTGACCGTACCATTTTAGCTGACACGAATTCTATGTTTAAGGATATTAACGGATATGCAATAAGTAGCTATATAATCCGCGTATCGTGAACTGCGTTATAACTGCGTGCTTTATTTGTGATTATCCTAAGAAATGCGACACAAGACTTATTTGTAGCAAACTGCTACATCTGATGGTCTTTTTGTCCTTGAAATCGCTAGGTGTCTATTGGCACATAATCAGGTTTTCAATCGCTTAGCAAGTATCATGATACAGGAGCAGGGATTGTCAAAGCACTGAAAGCCGACTGAAACTGGCGACCATTCATGCAAACCTTATTCGTCATTCGAGGCGGAGCCGTTGAAGAGTACACACTCTGTTTTCAACACACTTTTATTGGTTTTCTACAATATACTTTACGTTAATTTCATAAAATTTGAATATTACTTTATAAAACCTTATATAAACTTTTTAGATATATTTTACTTAAAATATTGGCACAGTCGAATTACTTAGACGATAAAAACATTTAGTCCATTTCAAAATCATTTGTTCTTTTGGAAACTAACTACTTCAGAACCTTTTTCCTCTCACACGCGCATGAACGAGATGGGGAACGAACTTATGACTAACATTTATGAGAAACGGGTATTGTAATGGGTTAAAATTCGAACACAACACGCTAACTAACACCCAATGTCTGACATGGTCAGAATCACTAAATTTAACTTGGTCCTTTTCGTATTTTACATAGTAAATACTGTTCGCTTGACTGTCATTTGGCAAGCACTGTATCGATGTGATATGCTTTCTGGCACACACGTTTATGGCATTTTGCAGACTTGGTAGGGTGAATAAACTAATAACAAGCACTATTATTAACCGGGTAAGGAGTTTCAACAGGGAAATAACATTGGAATGTTCTGTTTTCTAACAGATACAACGCTTGTAAGGGACGCCTAAATGTCCTATAAGACATTTTTCACTGCCTATTCGATAAGTGTAAGAAAGCTACATTAACGGTCTTGATTTTAAAAGGAGAGCATCGAAATTGACCCGGATTGGAGTATATATATGCGGCAGAAGCCTCACAATACTCCCGCGCGCGCACAGAATCAACTGTCGCGCTGTTATCTCTACTGATTATCTATCAGGAAATTTAAAATTAACTTTTTTGTCTTTTTTTTCTGAAGTTCAAATAACTTAGTTTTTCTGAACGTTCTGCTGAATGTTTCGCGCTTGAATTTCGTATGTCGACGCTAACTACTTAAATAGATATTGGTGTAAGTTTCCTCCTTGATACACTCAGTCTTTCACGACCAATTGGTCCTTTCTTATCGTTTTAAAATCAAAATTGTCTCTCTTTTTTTTTAGTTCAATATCTTGTGGTTACTCCACTCTGAACACTACAGCGCTTTGCTGAGAAACAGTTAGACTACTTCTGCGGTTTACTCGCAACTGTTCGTGGGAATCTGAGTGGCTTTACTGTTGGTGTCATTTTCGCGGCGTATAGTCCTTGCTAGAATCTCTCAGCTCTTTACCTTGGCGAACTGATAGACCAGTTTGCTGCGTGGCTTTAGGAGGATTCCCTTGGCGATGTAGGTTCGCAAAGAGCGAGCAAAGTTCTCATACTTCATGGAAGGCTTGTTTCGGCGACGCCCCCACAGTCGCGCCACTTCGCCCGAGTTGATGAACTTGAAGATGCCTTTATCTTTATCTAACCAGTCGATCATGTAGGCGAATTTGTCTGGATTGTCAAGGAGTTCCAACAAGAACTGACAGAGGCGAGGGCGGCCCGACTTGAACGTTGTCTTGTGATTCTTGTGCATAACAAATTTCCTCTGTTCAGTTGTTTTGAATGCGCTAATGCCACCAGTTCTGGAAGCTGGGGTGCCTCGTGTCGGCCACGCGTGGTCCGGCGGACTGTCTACACTCGAGAAACTCGCGGGACTGTCAGAGTCTCGCTCTAGCATTTGGGCCATGTCAGCTTCTTCTTTCTTAGGATCGACGTCTCTAAATAAACCGCATACGTTCTCGTTCTTAAACAGGCCGTTTCTTGGTCCGTTCATAAACGTTTTCTCGCGAGAGTTGTCGAAATGGTCGTACCAGGGCTCGCACTCGTTCACGAGCTGTGCATCCCAGAAAGAAGGCATGAACACCTTGCATTGGCTGACGCTTTCAGTCATCTCTCGTCTGGTTCCTAGCTGGCAAACATTCTGCGTCTGGCTTATCAACATCTCATCTAACTCGAAGGGTGTCTCTGGTTTGATAAGGGCCATTGCTTGTAGCACCGGAGGCCTCCACTCCAGGCTGTCCATCTGTTCTTGGAAAGAGAACGGATCGCGCGCGCAAAGGAAAGGGTCTCGTGCGTGTGTCTGATGCCTCGTATCACCAAGCTGCATACTGCACTGGAGCCAGTTTGAAACTTCACTGAAAGAGGTGTGACTTGATGGCTCTGATTGCTCGCTCTTGATCCGTAGATCTGGATCGCTCTTGTACATCCGAGCTGTAAATAATAATAAGGAAAAAATGGACTGTTAAATTCACAAAACCATTCAACCTGACGGGTTCTTTTATTTTTTGAAGGTAATTACACCTTCATTTTGTGTCTCACTGGAAACAAGATATTGGCAAGTTGCCTAAAGATTTTTTGTTGCCTGGTTTCGTAGACGCACCTTAATTTGGCGGGATAATTAACAGTGGCAGTATATAACCCGAACTGTGTACATTTTGGTCTTGCCACTTTTTTAGGCCAGCTGGTGTAAACTCTCAGTCAATATGTAAATTATTACCTTCTTCGAGGCTCGGGGACCCAGCCATTAGCCTATCTTGCTCCGCGTGGTCGGCGCCTGAAAATTAACACAAGTCCCCTTAAAGGTGATGTTCACTAGAAAGTGAAACTAAATCCACCATGTGCAATGATAGCAGTATTGTTAGCACCTCGAGCTTGTTATTATAAGACCACATCCATTTTGAACAAAAATACTGAACAGAAAAAAAAAAAACACTTTGAAATTTACAGACCACGTTTCTCCAACAATATGTTGCTAATTTACCTAACCTTGCAACTCCGCCACTTTTATCGTCTGGGAACACGTTTAATTTCTGTTCTTGTTTGTCATTTTTTTTAATAACTGGGAAACTATTGCCAGATTTGTAGTTTACGATTGCTGCATTTTCTTCGTTAGATTTCTTGTTTAGTTTGCGCGTGGATCGGAAATTGACATCGACAATTGCGTGTGTTTGTTCGCCCGGCTTCAATCCTAACTCCTTTCAACTTCCGCTGTTTGGCAAGTAGTTCGATATTCGAATCATGCGGTGTCTGTGTTTCAGATATTATTCTTTTCAAAGCGAAGGTTGCCGTCTGTATTTTATCTTTCCATGTTGAAGATGCGAGGAGAATCAAAACAACTAAACTAAAATGTGGACTTGTTAAAATTTCGCGCGCAATTAACTCAACCCACGAATTATCCCTCCCCCGCGCGAGTAGAAAGTCTTTCCGCGTTTGCAAGATAACTACAACTTACAAGACACAATTGACCTCTTTAAAGAACGTTACTAAATAGCTTCGAAGAAAATTAAATACCTGGTACAACTTGAGCCGAGGTGAACATCTTTAACTCAGGGATAACTGTGGAGCGAATGAGACACAAGGTTGTTAGAATCTCACTTGTACCTATTCAACTGTCAATCTCCAATATAAACAAGGCTTGTGAGTGGCTGATGGTTGTGTAGGCGGGGAAGTCTAAAAAGGCTGACGTATTAGTTACAACCACGAGGATCGGGCTGCGCTGTCTGTTGATCGCTCAATAACAATGTTCCCAAAATTACAACTTCCTAACTTAAAAGCGCTCTAAAAATGGCGGGGCATTTTGAATCATTCGCAAAGGGCGCTGCTTTATGATTCTAACTTACCCGTGACAGTGGCTCGCAAAAAAATCCCGCTTTCCTGTTGCGTGAGTCGACAATTCTCACCGGTTGCTTGATGCGTTCAGAATGAACGAACGAATAACATGATAAGCGGTTTTCAACATCCTCTTGGATATTCTAAGTACTGCAAATTACGCCATTCAGCGAATTTATGACGCACTGTTTTCTCACGTGCATGTTGCGTGAGCCAATCGCACGGCGAGGAGTGTGACCATTGACGTCAGTAGGATGACTCGGTTCTATTTATACATTTACTCAAGCCAATATGTACGTTTCAGCGCATTTTGCGACCAGACACTAACCACGTCCACAGCTTGTCAAGACAATAAAATTGTCATGGAGTGAATTTACTTTGTGTGTTCCACAACCCTCAAAATAATCTCAACTTTGTTGACTAATGCTGACCCTTGTCGCGTGACTGTTTTTAATGAATTCAAAAGCCGACTCTGGTAATTTATTTAGTTAATTTATGCCCTCAAGCTCGCATAATTTTCTACTTCACTGGCCAGCTGTTCAAGTCACTAGCTTACCTTCAAAGAGCTCCTCAAAAGCGACATCGACTGGACTGGAAGGGCTGCTGTCTTGTACCATTTTCGTCAAACACTCCCTAAAAGTAGAACCGAGCTAAGCGTTATTCAACTATTAAGTGAAACTTGAGGATAAAACTCGGGGATCGGAAGACGAATTAACTGCGTTACCAAAGTAATAATTTACTACCTCACGAAATTTGTGTGACGTGCGTTAGGCTGAATTTAGATTTATTTATCGACAAAAATAGCTAGTTTGCTTTTCAAAATTTAATGTCGACATCTGTGCCAGCATTTTTTATGAGTTTATTTTTTGTCAACTTTTATAAGCGTCAGTAACCAGGAAAAAAATTAGCATTTCGGTTTTACGGTTTTCAGACGTGACTCTGTCCCGGATACGTTTCCGGTGAAGGTCTTTTCTCAGAAATGTAGGAACGGTTTCGAGGCAATCCCATTTTGGATCTGCAATATTATATGTGCCAAAAATACACTACCGTTCAGTAACGCTGTATGCAAAGTTTCCTATCTGTAGCTCGAGGTAGTATATTACTCAGAGCGCAGTATCCGGCCGCTATGTTAGATTTTTTTTTAATAAGAGTACTTCCTGCGATGTTCGCAAAGCGTCCGGGCCTGTAGATAATTCTACTATGCTCTGTTTACGAGTATGTACCGTTAACAATTTCTCTACAGAATAGTGCTGGCTGAGTGGTAGCAACTATCACAACAATTATCACACAAACCGCTACCTCCGTAAATTTGTTCATAAATTGAATTAATGCTAATTGTTGCGCTACGCGGCTGTCGCGCGAGGAGCCATGATTCGCGCAACGCGCGATGAGCATTGTCAAAAAAAGAGAAGCAATCAGAGGCTCCCTCGAGGGTTCCTAATTATACTGTATAAAATTAGTCGCCCCGAGCCCAACACGAAAAAAAGTTTTACCTGCGCATATTAAATATTCAACACAAAGTTTAGTTATACATAGCTCAGTTGTAGCGGCGAAGCTTACTTAAAAATCCCCCACTTGTCTCGACTTACGCTATACACAACCACATATGTTTTATTAACGTCAGCCCCGGCCCACTCATTCCCGCTAGTCAAGCACCAGCTGAAGTTTTTGTTTTGTTTCTAAGGACTTGAAAATAGCACAGCAATGGAAAAAAACCACGTTTCTTACTCTCAATCGTATTTTATCAATAGTAGAAATCATTTTTTGGACCTTTTCAGAAAAACAAAATTTTTAGGTTCACCAGCCTCAGTGCGCATGACACTTACCTGACGGAGGAAGTGTGAGTCGATTGCTAACGTTCTTCTTGAGTGATGGAACTGAAAAAATTTCCTTCGTGAAAATGCCGAGGTCAGGATTCAGTAGCAGTTGTGTTTCGGAGCTTTCTTCCTTTCTGAATTCCTGGACTGAAATTTGTCTAAAAAGGTCCTCGTTGAATGCAATCGCCGAGCGCCGCTGATGGTACTGTCGTTGACTTCGCTGTGATGTTGCCCCAGTGCAAGCACGTTGTAATTAAGCCCATTTGATATCCTCTTTTAAAAACATTTCATTCATTTGTGATTATAATATGATGTAAAGCGCAACCACCAATGGTTGTTATGACATCCGGCAATCCAACTTGTCAATGGATTATGACGTCAAATGGACGGGGGCAAGTCTTTCATTCGGAGCCTCACTGTAAAGTCCCCTCAGCTCTGCAGCTTTTCAGCGCGCTTAAATCATCCGTCAAATCTTTCCTACAGTGTTGCCGCCCCGTTCAGTTAAATCGTACTCAATTTTTAACGCCTTTTTGTCCCGAGAGCTACAAAATAATTACAAGAATTGCTGGTTTTAGCTGTGTACGTGAGGGGCCCTTTATGCAAATTGGCATGCTGTCACGCCAAGTGTACGGTGTTATCAAGTTTGGAAGAAGATTGTGTTAAGCCAGTCGATGGCAATCAATCCGGTCGGTCGCTCCCGACAATCGACCTTGATGTAACCTGCAGTCTTTTCGACCACGTGCGTTCGCGAAAAAAACGCAGGATCCAGGTTGAAATAAAATAGCTCTTTGAAGATGTGCATGGCTCGGCAAAAATTTAAATGCCCTAAAATGAAATTTAAACAATAGAATTTGCACGCCTAGTTGCATTTAACGTATGTGAGGGAAAACGCTTACGAGAACTCGAAATTGATGGGGTTTAGTTTATTTTTATATTTCTGTGCTCTGAAGTCTGTAAAAGGTCTTATCTTGGCTTTTGTAGATTCCAATCAAGTGTTCTACGATCTGTGTAAATTGTTTTTCATTATGGGTTCCATTAGCCCAAAAAATCAGAAAAGAGATAAGATAGCTTAAACTTCATTTTTTAAACAAACTCTGAAAAATCGCGTTGCAAGTCGTTTCGGTGTCGTTTTTAAGCTCCCTGAATGTGCCGTGATTTGGTTAGCAGACGGTGTTGTATATCTTGCTTGTTAATTGTGCTAGTCGTCACGGATGACGTTAATATGCCATCTGAGTGGGCGGCTGCGAAATTCCCGCCAAAATGAAGCCTGTTATTGATGGGATAAGAATGCAGGGACATAGGTCTGTTTGATTGAAACAGTTCTTGCCCTGTACAAAATAGCACGAATTGAAGAAAGCCAACCCGTTTTGATTTATACCATAACATAAGATTGCAGTCAGGGGATTTTTCCTTCCCATCCCATTTCCTTTGCATTGTACATCAGGCTCCCTAAAAGAAAACCGTCTAAACGTCAGTTCTGATGTCGAGCGTAGTGCATTGTGTCAATGATTACGTATTTGAGTCGAACTTTGGCCCAGTACGTGAAACTAAAACTTGTCGCATTCCCAGAAATACCTTTATTACAAATAGCGTCAAAAATGTCCTTCGTTGCGGAAATAGTATAAAAGTGACAGCCAATTCAGTGATTCATTTGACCTAGTGGCACTTACACGGGGCACCAGGGAGCTAGTTTAGTTATGAATACAGTCTAGCCTATTAATGCTGTCGTATTTTTAATGTACACGGCGCTCCGAGGAGCTATTTTAGCGGAGATTGTAGTCTAGCCTATTGATACCTTTATTATAAACAGCTTCAAAAATATCTCTCGTTGCGGAAAAAGTATAAAGGTGGCAGCTAATTCAGTGTATTTGACCTTGTGGTACTTACACGGGGCACCAGGGAACTAATTTAGCTAAGAATGCAGCTAAATGATGCTGTCGTATTTTTTTTTTATGTACACGGCGCTGTGAATTTTAAATCTGAAGGGAGCCTTAGGATATTCTTAGCTTGGGTCAAGACATGAATTCTTTATTCTTTTCTTTATTAAAATCACAGATTGCACTGCTTGTAGTGCAGTGATAACAGAGGACTGTTTTTGTTAACACATCTGCTGTTATCTGATCACTAAAATTGGTGATCACTGAAATAATGTGCTCTACAGAAACGGTACCCCTCACCTATTTTATCTGAGAATCAAGGTTTTGTCGCTACACTCAAAAAAAAAAAATTGATCAACGATGTTTCTTAACAACCAGGATAATAGCTGAAGGGCATTTAAAAAGTTCCTGTTATAAACAGCAGAATTTCCCACGGTCAGTAAATTTATTGAATTGCAATTTTCACTTTCAGACATGTCGTATGATCTCCAAGAGTAGTTTCTCTGCTTCCTTTGGTTTTCAGATATTAGAAAATACGGACTATTACTCACGTAACTGCAAATTGCAAAAATTCCTCGAGCTACCTCAACTATATCTAAGTAAAACTACTTTTTCGAAATTCCGTGGAACAATGCAGTCAAAAATAACAATCTACGACTTTAAAATGTGTTCTTTACCTCTAGATTCTGTGCGGTTAACTCGGCTTTTTTTTAATTTTTCAAGTAAACCGGCTCTCGTAACTCAAGAGCTACTTATTGCAGTGTTTTAAACGCAATATCATCGGGTTTTTGGCAGAACGTGAGCTTTGAAAACGAACTTGAGCGATTCAATACAGCTGATGTAGTATTCAGTTTGTTTAAGTTTGATTTCGCAGCTTTTGTTATGTTATGTAATAGCTTCAGTGGTACGAGAACTCACTGTTTTTGCAGTCTTTCGTGATGTTGGCGATTTTGGTATTTAATAGTCCTGTAACTGACTCCTGCGTAGGAGTATTATGTTGTTGACAGCGGCAACAGTCGGCAACCGAGAACCGAGATCATTAGTAACATCATAACAGATCACGGTTAACTGCCTCAAAACAATAAATCTTGACTGTTGACCTTTAAAGTTCTTAGCTTACAGAATATTTAACGCCCCACTCAACTGCGTCAAGACTTACGTTACGTACTTCAGTTGCTTGAATTTTGCTCTGCGCAAAATAGCCTTCATTTTAACTGATAATGTTTCTCGCGGTGAGTCGTGTGGGTGGAACAAAAGACTTGCTCGTGATTTCCCTCCATGTTAATCTTTAAATTGAGCCAAATAGCCGCAGAGCTCTTCAAATCAGCGGACAGTGTGGTAACGGAGAGCAATTTGCACAAATTAATTCATGAAACACATTCTGAAATTTTAATATTTTTTCCTTATAATGCCAAGTAAGAACTCGGAAAAATATGCAAATTGTAGCGAATAAAGGTCTTACAAGTCATCTGATTGTTATGAACCTAACGAAATAATTTCTCTAGAAGAATCTGACGTGAAGCATTTTTTCTGCTCGGTATACATGACTGATTTCAAGAAGGCCTCCAACAATTCTCTCATCTTGCTTACAGAATTAGAAAATAAAATTACTCTTCCAGAAGTGATCGAGATATTTACAGCTCAGAAGAGTTAACTGCTTTTAAATATCTTAGACGTTAGTAAATTGTCCTGATGGGAAGGTTTTCTTGTGTCCAAGAAAGTAGCACCGACGTCACGGTCACAAATGCAGTTTACAAATCTTAATGTCTCTTGTTTATACAGCTAAGCAGCTGCAAAAGAATCAAGACATTAAATGGTATTAAATCAGTTGACTGTTCAGAAACAGTAAAACAGGCTCGGCATTTTAGTCGTCGTAAAAAACCCACTTCTCAGTCAAACTGTCCGTGAAACCGTTTATTTGATCTTCGTAAAGAATGAATTAATTAACAGTCCAAAAGCAATGTTGACTGAATTTTCTTGCAAACATCCAAAAGTACTCAGGTAACATTCTCTGGTTTTGCACTCTTGTGTCGGGCTTAATTGAGTGCTGGAGAAGTCTTGAAATGAAAATGATTTCCCATTTCCCGAATGGTTACCGGAGTCTGTATTTTAAACCCGATTATAGCTATCAGTCGGTGACAGATCGCAGAGGAATTTATTTAGAGCCTAGTTTTCTGTTGTTTGTGCATATTTAGCTACTTCACTGTTATAGAAAGGAAGGAACTGGAGGATCAGTTAAGATCGATTTTTAACCGGAATGGTCAGGAAAGTTTAGATGAGTGTCCAACCCTCAACAAATAGTCCTTATCGACGTTTGAAATCCAGCCAAAACTTAGCACTTAATTATGAGTTTCGTGAAAATCGAAACTTTATAGCAGTTTATAGCAGTTGCAGTACCCTTTAGCTTTTGATGTCTTGGGAAATACAAAACTCCGTGCCCACCCCACGTGGGAACAATGGACACCAGACGAGGCCACGTGCCCTTTTAATTATTCCCGCCTCCGGATATCCTATACAGTATGCTAGCTATAAATGTGCACAGTTAAAGAGCGATTGTTTGCTTTGCTCGTAGAAAAGACGATATTTTGATATTTGACGACTGATTGGATGTTGTTGACCTTCAATGAACTCAACTTTGTCTTTACTGTTTCCATAACGCTGCTGCAGAACTGAGAAATTAGTGATGAAGTTTTCACCCGTTGTTCTCGTAGACCACGTCGAAACAGTTAGTAGCAATGTAGTGCAATTTTAGTTCATCCTTCACAAAGAGTCTCTCTCCCGCGTGTAAAGCGATGCAGTCAACTGAGTGTGAATGCTCACGCCCATCCGTCTCAGTGCGTTGTCTTAGATTAATCCTTGTCGTTTTTGCCGGAACCTGGTGCAAAGACTGCAGCACAACAATTATAGTTTGTTGTATTGGACATCTTAACGAGATTGTTAGTCCCAATCTTGTTAGTATGCTGTTTCCTTCAGCATACGCAGTTCCTCACGCACCATCAACACAAACAGTCGCTGCTACGTACAGGCTTATTTATTTGCACAGGTTTAAATCAGAGACTTGTGGAAATGCCAACTGAGCTTTAGCTCTACTCCCACATCTTTGCGCATCTTCATATTATTAGACAGAATTTCTATGATTTCGATGGAATGGGAGTGGTATTTCCTCTTTGTGTTTCGGAGACATACCACTTCAAGCAAGGTCTTCGTGCCTTTTACGTTTTCCCTTTAAGTCTTGCGAAAGGAAAAGGCTATTTCCTCAGCTCGCAGACGTAGAAATAACTTACCGCTTCCCCTGGTGTAATGAGCTTATCTCGTGAGAATGCAGACCTCCACTACTGCTTTGCCTCTGCCAAATCATGGCGTTCCTTCCATGGTAAAGGCATAAACGATCCAATACTTTCCTGTACAGCTTCCATCTCCGTGTGACAAACCCGGAATTTTTACCCCATTTCAATAACGAGCATGATTGACAGCTTTGGTTCCCATGACTATAAGACAGAGTCGTTTTTTCCGTGTTTGCGGTAGCATGCGCCTTTAAATAAACCATTAAATGAATATCACAGCACTACCGAACATTTGTTCATTTCCACTTTTTCAGATACCTTTTGAAATTTTAATTTTTTTTTCCTGGTCAACGGGAGGCCTGTTGTCTTGGAGTGGCACGGAAAAGAGTTTTTCTGAAGTAGTCCACAATAAGAAAAAACTATGGACTTTTATTCACCTTATGTCCATGCTTTTTTTTCAAATCAAAGTCCGTTCATTGACAGTATGTAAATACATGTACACCAAATGAATGTTAATTAAGTCATTTTGGATTGTTACTAGTAGAAATGTGAAGTTACTTGAAGCAAGTCTTGTGTCTGGCATTTGCATCAACGAATTCTGTTTACTCGGCGTAAATTTCTTTTTAGTGAAGATATCATCTGAAAACAGCAAAATGACTGGTCTTTGTCAGTATTCATAAATGAACCTTTCGAAGCACGTGATAATGAAAGCACAGTCAGATACTTGACGGATTGATGGTGTATTAGTTGAAATTAAGTGTAATCCTCCTCTAGATTTGACGTCAAACATGTTTGGAATCTAACCTTATCTGACCAAAATGGCACTGGAAGGGCCTAACCAGACTGTTACACATATCTTTATCGGTGAAAGTCAGGTTTTGTACGGTGGCGATTGAATATTAATATGCAAATCATGTTCACGGCTAAAATCGTGAAATTCGGCAAGGGAAGAATACACCTGTTCGTGTGGATTTGTGGGAAAAAGCTGATTTCGTGAAAGAAACTTTAATTCTGTTGTAGTCAAAATGCACGATACTTGTTTGATTTAGACCGTTTAGGGATGTGCAGTTGTGAAGAATAACCAGAATAGCTCGGTACGCCTGGATTTATGGTTCGATTCATCTCTGTTTTTGGTTGAAGGTTAAGTTTAATACTGCCTCCAGCGAGGAGACTCCGCGAGTAACGTCGAGACAAAATATTTGCCAAAATTTCAAACTAGCTGGTTTTACGAGATTGATAAAAAAAATTAAACATAATCTTTTCCAATCCGCGATGTTGTATGATCGTTAGACTAATGCCTAAGTAAATAACAGCCTATATCGAGAATTGTTATAATATTACATATTCAGTGGTAGTATCGGCTGCAGGGATAAATGACAAGTGGTGTATTCCGCGGCGTGTTGTTTTTGTATTGCCTCGGTATAATTTGAGTGCTCATATCTGCACGTATCGAAACAGTTGAAAGAATTAAGCACGTTATTTGCTATTATTTGACAGGGCAAGATGCATTATGTAATGAACTGAGTGACATATTCCCGTGCAACAACGTCATTTGAATTCTGCAACTACTTTTAAGCCTTTGACATCGAGCATGAAAACAAATCGTGTTGGAGTGAACAGGATCAGGTCTGGTTAATAAGTGCTTTTGCAATTCAAAACGTTATACCTGATTGGCCATTAAAAAGTCCTTTTCATATCAATAATTTTAAAGGGCTCTTAATGCCCCTCTTTATAATCACTGTTCATATGCTAATGCATCTGAGCTGGTACGCAAAGTAAGCTCACGAAAAGAGGTACGATTTTTATTACGTGAGCTAAGCCGTTCTTTGATGTTTAAGTGTTGAAGTTCTTTTAGTTGTCAAATAGCTATTTTTCACTGTGTCCTTTTTGACGTCAAATATGCGTCACGATCACGTCAATATAACCATGCTGGTATGGATTATACTCACTGCTAACATGGGCATGGACGAAACATCCACACAAGCTGTATTTTCAACACCTAATCTACTGCTTTTCCACTGCAAGAATGGCTTAGTTCCCGGCATTAAATATAACAAGCAGTACATTGTTAAAATACTGTTCATTCGTCCTTGAGGTGTATATATGAAGCAGAACGTGAAACAATTCTCTGCATGTCGTTAAATAAATATCCAACGTCAGAATTTTTAAATTAAGTTTTACTTCTCTTGCTTCAGTCTTATGTTTACTACATGCAGAGGCAGGTTGTGCTAATTAAGACATTGATCAAATACGTGATCAAATACAGAAAAACAACTCGTTAAATTCTTTAAGATAGACTAAATTTTCCTGTTTCTGCTCGGACGACTTTGCGGAATTGCAATTAAAATACAATTATATTAAATTAGTTCAATAAATGACCCATGATAATATTCCTGTGGTGTTGATAGCCAAGGGGCATGAAAAAGTTCCTGTTTCAAACCGTGTTTGTTGATAAGAAATGAGATATACTATTAACATGATAAAGATGTCTTGATGAGAGATAAAGTAGCAAAGGCTTTTAAAGTTTAAAAGGCCATTTTGCCATCAAACTTTGTTAAGTTATGCAAGTGTACGTACGGAAACACGAACACAGCCTTTTCGCATTGTGCTCTTTTTTGAGTCACTTTGTTCTTGATTTTGGACGTTTTGTAGCGAGAGTTTAAACAAAATTTAGTAAATCTTTCAGCAGACGTTCCTGGTTTTATTCATGGTTGTGGAATTTGAAAGTCTTTTAGAACATAACAACTTCAAGTTAAGACTTGTCTGATCTTGTTGTTCGTCGGAAAATTGATTGCTAGGAGAGAACAAAGGAACATCAAAATTTTCCGCTTTTTAGACAAAAGATGTTTTGAACTCACTTACCAACACAATTGGCACAATACTTGCAGCTTGAGGCAACGAAAAGTTCCGGTTTGCTTCTTTGTTCTTAATGATACTCTACCACATTTAGAAATATATTTTTGAAGGGCCGAAAAGGATCACCTGATGCCGGCATTGTCCTTACTTTCTAGACTTACAACTCAAGCATTTTTATTCTACTCCTTTAGTTTTAAGTAGTTATTCATCGTCCACCCATTGCTACATCGTCCACCCATTCCACCCATTGCTACCGCTCTAGCTGTTATATTTTACTACTAGTTATTTGACGTAAATTATGCAATAAGTATCTGTAGGCTCAGCAGGAAGACATATATGTAATGTCAGGTGATTCATAGCAACAGCCCGGAAAGATGCGAGGGGTCAATATGGAAAGCACGGCAGAAATGAATGCAATCCCAAACAATGGCTCCGATCACTGTAATTTTTTTTTTTTGCCTGGAATGGTTAGCGATGTAATCAAACTTTTATTATCGTTGAATAGTATCATGTGTGAATGTTATTTATTCTGTTGCGTTATACCAAACTGGATGCTCACGCGAGCTACGTTAATCACATTGAGCTGGCTAAGTGCAAGTTACCCCTGATCGAGGCAGTTAGAATTTTCTTTTATCCAGCATTGAATTGCAGCAATTATCTCGCATGTTGTTTTCAATTTTGGGAGAACAATGGCAAGGTAACTGCGATGTTTTAAAAAGAGCAATGAGGGGCAACCACTTAGCTGCGCAAATTCTGTGTTTGCTTGTGAAAATATCTCGAGCGCGTATATCGTTTATCAATAACTACTTTTTCCTTGCTATACATCAGTGACTGTCCCTTCTTACTCTTTTGCCCTTTACAAGATGTTTGAGAAAACAAAAAAACAAAAAAAAACAAAACAAAAAAAAATCGAAATCCGTTAGCCAAGTGAAAAAATGCAACCCACCCACTCCTCCCCCGATTGGGTTTTATTTCATGCGTGGGGCTTAGGAAGGGTTACGTTGTGATGTGATGAAACTCGTCCATACATTAACTGCTGCAGTACATACTATACTTGCATTTTTTCATTAATTGTGTCGAGTAATAGCTCGAGTCTTTCGTGTTTATTTTACTTACCATTTCTTCATGGTAGTGGGTGCGTTGCCTTACGTCTTTCCTCACAGTTTCATTTTATTCAGAGAAAGACATTTGTTGGATTCGGCAAATACCCGTAAGATGCGTAACTTTGACAGTTTATGTAGATGTTGCATATCTACCATGTCAACGAGAAGGTCGTTGCACCTTTTATTAGCACTCCTTTGCCTTCTATGTGACATTTCCAGCTTGGTGTCTAAAAAGTCTTTAGATTTGTTCAGCACTGAGTCTTGCGCGCAATCAAAGGTAAAAATAGTGAAATGAAGATTAAACTTCAAAAGTCCACCAGTTCCAAGGCAAAATTATAAACTCTGCTTGAAAGAGTAGAATCGACCAGTTGTGGTGAGTAAGTACACGTGCGCCCTTGAACGAATAAGTGAGAGAGACCCTATGTCCGTTGGCTTGATCATCGTTATAAACTTATCTCCGTACGTTGTCACTTTTAAGGTGCTCTATTCTTCAGATTAATTGTACTGATGGTATTTGTTTCTATTCTCTGGTTTTTGTTTTCTTCATTACATCGTTTTTTCCGTGTTGGTATAAAAGAGGAAAAAGAGGCCTGCAAATTGTCGTCATTGAACTAATTTTTTGAACATTTTTTCCGGTTTCAGGATTGTCCTTACCGAGTAACGAACTGGCCAATGAGAACATTTTAACTTTTGTTTGTATTTGGGCCATTTCATTTATACTCCTCCAAGATTGTAGTCAAGCCAAGGTTGCCACAGGTCAATAAATGGTCAAGGAGAATTTTTTTTTCGATGTCAGCGAAAGTAAGGGAATCGTATTTTGAGTCACGAAATGTGTTAAAAGACGACGATTATTAAAGTTATTATACCAGTGGCTTAATACTTAAGAGAAAGTTGGAAGAAACTTTACAGGTCACTTGGATCTCAAAGATGAAAAAAGAGAATTAGAATGACTGGGTGGAAAGGACGGCTCTCAAGGTAGGTTGGTTACCGCTACTGTATGATTTTGTATTGATTTGATCAGGAAAATTCTATTTTATCAGGGAAAGTCAGGGCATTTTGAAAAGTGAAAAAAGAAAAGTTTGTAACCATACAAGCTATCCAAACGCCGACCCTTTTTCTAAAAACTTTTACCGGAAGAACTTAAACTTAGTTTTATTAATTTTATTTATTTCTTTTGAAAAAGATAAAATAACAAGCATATCGATTTTGATATTTTTTTTTAAAAAG
>OFHQ01000001.1_pt1 | contig 25419 bp, 11 predicted proteins | sample 1521071 | NCBI WGS metagenome assembly OFHQ01 (sample SAMN04272335, study PRJEB24112) | coral metagenome | biome: Coral reef; feature: Shallow seawater; material: Coral tissue | host: Coral | place: China: South China Sea | collected 2014 | reverse complement strand
TTTGAATGTTTTTTTGTTAATCATTCAACTTTTTGACTCTTAGATAAAAATATCTGATTTAACATTCAAAATTTTCTTATTAACGAATTTTTTTTGTGATATGCTGTTGTTTACCGTGGAGCCCACGTAACGGTCGCTATCTCTGAATTCCTTGCTTATGGCGGTTAGTTTCAGATTTTAAGCTCAAGTCAACCTTTATCACTTAAGGCATCAGATTATCAAAATGTAATGCATGCAAGTGAATTAAACCTTTTATTCACTACAAGGAATATGTACTAGAAGTTAGACAGAAATATTAACATGAATGTTTTGTAAATTTCATAATGGCCAACGCTTTTTTACCATGTTTATTTCCTGTGCATGTTCTCGGTCTGTGTAATCTACTCGTGCATCTTATTTACACAGGAAACAACAAAGCTTTATTTATAAAAGGGTTTAAATCAGCTTGACGACCACACAAGTACCAAACACTTTGGAAGCAGAAGAAGCATTCATATCGTGCCTCACAAAATCAGTTCATGGACAATAAATAATACATGCAGTGCACTGTTGAGCTGTGATTTTCCCGACTAATCTTCTCTCTCTGATAACTTATCTCACAGTGAAACAATACAAGTTCAGACATTTCTTTGAGTTTCTGAGGTTCTTTTCACGTAATGTCGTAAGTGGCATTGAAGAATAAATCTTACTAGTAATAAAATATTCTCAAAAGCTCACTGCTTCTTTATGACTGACCCAGACAAATGCCTCCAAGACCCTTGAACTCAGCTGTCTCGCTGAAATCGATTGCAGATTTCAATCGAATTTGATTCGTTTGCTTGAGAGCGTGCTTCCAACGTTTTACCATTCTCTAACGGACAGTTCTCCTGAAGAGCGCCAATCTCAGTTTCGACACGGTGGCAAGTTAATCCAGCGAATAGAGGGGTATATATGGACTTGCAGCTTAACAAAGGTTAGAATCTTTATTGAATGTTCTTGTCATAATATGTCGCAATCGCATCGTGCTGTTCTGAGCAAATATTTAGTTCCATATCGCACAGTCTCACGACATTCTATCTGTTATTAGAATTCAGCTGAAATGTAAGATATTTATCAAAATTGGATTAAACTTCATGTTAATAGATTTCATCATTAGCAATTCCTACTCAGACAGTCGATCGATGGCGGAGAAACATATCAAACTGTTTACAATTAAAGTGATCCCTCAGCCAGTGAACCATGATGTAGGTATAACCACAATAAACATGAAACTAGTGCTTTTGAAAAGAAGCGAACTAAATTAAAAAGTAAAACTGTATTTGATTTCGCAGAAATAACACGTTACTCAAAGCCTGATCATAGGGTTGGTGCAATTCGTCAATGCGATGAATATCAAGGGAAACTTGTCAAAACCATAACTAATTTCAAAAATGTCGTCGTGTGTCACAGTGCTTTCCTTTAATTGTATGAACCCATAAAGAACGTAGATGTAGTTTATTAAATCTCCCATTTCGAGAATGAAAGATTTAAGGTAAAGTGAACACACATTCGACAATCATAAAGCCGAGAGCACGACGCCACCGTTTCAAAAAAGGCAAGCGGTTGGTAGCCTAGTTTTCGATTGTATTCGTAAGCTTAAGTTAACCGTTTGGTTTTGAAAAACACTTCAACAGAAAATCTTATCATGAAATTTAACAAACGGTGGCAATTAAAAGCGAGCTTGAGCACATAAGTGAAAACTGGCGGAACGGTGATGTCCGCCCACAAAATAGGAGTGCTGAGAAATAAGATATGTACAGTATGCTTTACTTACCGTCCTTCTGTTTGCTTTCTACAGTTTAGAATTCAGCTAGAAATAACAAGAGGCAATTCATTCACATTTAAAATTTCCTATATTTGACTTTCTTCTCAGTGTGTTCTACCTTAAGGAACTTAACAATTGTTTAGAGGGACAACCAAACGGTGATGCTAAAAGATATTTAGAGTAACATTCATGTCAGTAATTGCTCAGTCGAAATCGTTAAACCACGACTGAATGTTGATACAACAACCTCATACTTGCGTTTGTTTTAAAAACATTCATCCATCAATGCTTTCTTTCGAGTAGAATTTTGTCATTTTAAGGCCTCAACAGCTAGGCAAAGACTGAATGTTAAAGTCAATGATCTGTTTTGTCTGAAAGGTGAATTCAAATGTCTGCTTAAATGATACACAACACTGATGCATCCAAAACCGCTATGTAAGGCCATCGATTTTAGGAATAAATATTTGGTAGTTACAACAATCTGTAAAGACTCTTCAAGTTTAGCTACATAGATATAGAGATCACATGTATCTGTAGGAGTGTATAGCTTTCATCTCAGACGACTATTCGAGTCAGGATTGAAGTATTTCAGTTTACTTTACTGTGACTATTCAATGCTACTCCAGTTCCTAGGTTCAGGTTGCTATTAAATGTTCCTAAAAACATTCGTTATAATTCATAAGGGCATGAAGCATAAAATCAATGAACGAAAAGGTGAAATAGTATGTACCTTTAGAGATCGAAAGAACAATGTTTGACGGTTTTCGAAGAGAGCAGCCAAAGGATAGCATAGTCAGTTTCGTGTTGTGTTGTTTACTTTGAATGAAAAGAACACTTATTGTCAATATGGGCTGCCCTATAAAACACACGAATTGAAAACGCCAGCCTAAACTCCTGCTTCGAAACTAATGGACCATAATCCGAAAGATTAATAATAAAAGAATTTAAGAGAGATACTGAAAATGCGACTAAACATTCAACTGAGGGGTAAACACCAAGTGAACTGTTTACCACAATCTTAGGGTGTCTTGTCTAAATGTCATGAGGCAGACACATCCTAGTGTTGTATTTTCAAAGGATTTTTTGAGACATTTGGTTGAACTTTCTTTAGGTTGATATGGCGCAGTTATACCATACCTATATCTTTTTCACTTGTGGCAGAAAATGATAGAATGAAGCTTTCTAATTATGGTTATAAATATCAACGTCGACTGGTTGGATCTTAAATTGGATGGCAAAATCTATTAACCCTAAAATTTCACTCCATTGACCCTTAGCCATCAACCGTCGTTTTCCTTTTACGTCTTTTAATGACACACTGGCTTGCGAACATTCAAAAGAAAACTGTTTAGACGTGCTTACAGGTTGTATTGTCAATTTGGCTACACAAATTGCACAAGATGGTTATAATTCATTCATTGAAGATCGTTCATTGCGTTCAAGTGGAAGCAGTATTGTGTACTCGAGTGTCTGGTAATGTTTCTAGCTGTGCCTGCTCACATTACGTTTATAACTTTAAGAAAGTATCTCAAAACTCAATTTTGTCGACATTTTAATTAACGAAAGCCAGTGAGTACATTCTCTCACTTGCGTGAGGGTCTTAGAGAGTTTGTAGTTCTGTGAGTTAAAAGGTTAAACCGCAGGCAATTTGTTCTTCCTTTATTACTTTACAAAATCTATAAATCCCGCAATGAAAGCTATTTAACTAGTTTACATTTGTTCCGTTTTCAACATTCACAGGCTTTGACTATTTACAATCTGAAGGCAACCACAAGGTGACAATGAGACACTGATTAAGCTCCGGCAGTACGTTTACTGATTACAACAATGGAATGTAGATACCAATTGCCTAAAGATAGACCTTTTGTTAAAACTTATTAATGAGTACTATTTTCGACTGAAAGAAGGAATACTGAATTACAATCTTGTGCGTCAAAGGAGAGTCAATTAAGATTTCATAATTTAATTTTGTGAGATAATTCTTGATAACAATGGATGTTATTATATCGTAGTGATGCACTCTTTGGAAGAAGTTGCTATTTTTGCACGTCGGTTTTGTCACTTTATTGGTTTCTGATGGTACGTCGTCTGACAATAAACATAACTAAAAGCTACTAAAAACACCTAAGGAACGCAGTTTTCAATGAAAGGAGTGCCAAAATATTCTCAGTCTCGTTTAATACAGTATATTTATACATGCTATACTTCGCAGTGACGAACTGGGACACCGAAATTATACGAATAAAGCGTTTTAAATCTATTTTCGTATAATAACTTGAACTTTAGGAATAGCCCTGAGAATTTGTAAACGCAAGTAAAAAATACAATATGCGTATTATAGAGAAACATTCCAAGCATTTGTGCCATTATCTTAATCCTGTGACAGTTTCAAGTGAGACGAGCATAGCAAATGGTTTCTGTCTGTTGAGCGAGACTCAAAAAGTCAACTATCTTTCGATTAAACCTTGCGCCCATTGTTGAACGTTAACCGCCGTAAAAGCAACTTATGATTATAGATCCATTTACTGATGAATAAGCCACAAATCCGAAAATCTTTAATCGACTTTAATACATCATGAATAGTAGTTAATAGAAATGTTAGAAATTAGAAAGCGGTGGAAAAGGGCAAAAACTGGTACACGACTTTTTTCGTTGATTGATAAAGCAAAACATCTCGAAAGCTTTCACAGAATGATATTACGTGAATAATGAATAATTTTCAGACAATGACCGTCTGCCCTTTTGAAAATCAACACCGGAGACTTCAAGTCCATGGAGGTTTTCAAATAAAAGTATTGATAACTATCTTTGACCTTACAAGTTGCTATACAAATAAACTTGGCATGTTGTGCCCTTAAGCTTTACTGCAAACAAAAGTTGATCTCTGATTTCTGCTTCAAGATAATTGAAGAGTTATATAACGGAACGGCTGAAACATGCCCGTAAACACGTGCTCGGCGCGTTTTACACTAAGACCATGCAGGAAGTTTTTAACATCAATATCCGGACGGATCTGTCAGTTTATTGCTGAATTCAAACATCGAGGTAATAGCATCAGCGTCTGGTTTTATTTGAACCATTTGAAGATTAAAATTGCCTATTCCGTATCAGAAATCTTTCTATCTAATACGATCTTTATTTAATGTTCCTTGGTGTCCGATGCCCTTAAAAATAACTGACTGAGCAAAAGACATCAGTGTTTTAATTCAGGCGGTCTATTTAAAAAAAAATCACTTGATGGATGGTTTCGTTGAGAACTTCATACCAATCCTCTTTCTGTTTTCATTTTACTAACTGCTGTTTAATTTGTGGCGTTACAAAGAAATGAAAGAAGAAAAAAATATATATTTTCGCTTGTTAGGATTTAAAAGATCAGAATAAAACAAATATCCATAACAAGTGGTATCCAGTTTCACTACTGAGTTTCTGTGTTGCATACGGAAACCAGTACGGAAACGAAGAATTTCTAGATAACTATAACAGACGCACTGATACAGGACTGCATGGATCAGGACTGCATGGATCAGGACTGTCCTTTTCCAGGACTAACTGACTTTCTGAATGACTGTTTGATTGTGAGGCAAACGGGCAGAAAGCTAGACTAACTGACTTACTAACTGACTGACTGACTGACTGACTGACTGACTAACAATTTTTGCCCTGACTAACTGGATGACTAGCTGACTGTCTGAATGATAGATTGGCTGACAAAGAGAGAGGCAAACAGACAAACAAACAGACTAACTAACTGACTGACTGACTGATTGACTGACTGACTGACTGACTGACTTGAAAATGACTGACTGTTTGAATGACTGACTGACTGACTGATTGACTGACTGACTGACTGACTGACTGATTGACTGACTGACTGACTGACTGACTGACTGTCCATCTGACTGACTGTCCATCTAACTGGCAGTTGATCACTATCAGCATTATCCGACTTATCACATAGCGGGATTCAAGTACGTGGTCGTTAATTTAATACTTCCTGATTAACTTTGGAAACACATGCCTCTCAAAACTAAAGGAATTCGGATAATAAACAACGTACGTGAAAAGCTACAATAGCTGAGTGCATAACACCCCATAATCAAATTATAAGCAAAACCCTTAAAACGCTGGCCGGGAGCCCGTTAAGGGGCTCCAGAGCTAGCAAACTCCTCAGTTTTTTTTTCACTTTAATATGAATTTGTGTTAACTTTGTATCTATGTTTTCTTTGCACACACTCGCGAAATTAAAGCTGGCTATCGAATGTTGTATTTGCACATTTAAAATTGCGCAATTTCAGACAGCCTTATGACATAACCTGTCAAAAATGTTAGCAATGCTATTTTGCGCCATTCAATTACGGAACTGATGAAAAATCACGATATAATCTCACTTATGCAGCTACCATGGCAACTGTGGATATATTTTTGAGCTAAAATAAAAATAGTGGAACATTAAACTCTAGACGAGTTTGAACCGTACGCCTTTCGCTTTCCTAAGTCAAAGTTAAGATGCCATAAGTTGAAAAATAAAGATTGTTTAACTTCCGTGATTTTTGGTGAAACCTTTTGCAACGCCGCGTCTTGACCTAATCAAGAGTAAGAGATAAATCGTTGTGATATCTTTATGAAACTGATACTACGAAAATGATATGAGACCTTTGATTTGATTACTGCTAGTCTTGTCATGTTCGGGGTTTCACAAAATATGTCTTGGAAAAAAGCAGACCCGTTTTCCTGCTAAAACATTAAAAAAACAGCATTAAAGATCTTTTAAACTCGAACGTTTTCGAGGCCAGTAATATTATATAGAGTACTGTCCGATTAATGAAATGATAAAGCAAATATTTGAAAATGATCACTGTTATCTCGAACTCTGTAAATTCTAGCTAGTCTTCCCTGACATCTTTTTAAGCAATTTTATGCAGCAGTTATACGATTTAACGGCCAATGAAGGTATCGTGTCGAGAAAGCACTCGTTGACTTTAAAACCACAAATTGTCCCAGTTGAACTTTGCAATTAGTGCTGAACAAATATTCATAAACTGTATCATCAGCGCACGGTTTAATCATATATTTCTTATCGTGAGCAAATGATTGGTAAAAAGAGGAAGGAATGGATAATTTTTGTTAAGGCTTTTGGCAATATTTGATAGTTACCCATGAAACGGTTTCCTTGCCCAGGGTAAAATTGACCCTTAGAATTATGAGTCTTTGTCACTAGACTCTGTAGCCGTTCTTCACATGTAGTTACAAATTTGAGCTCAGTACAACACAGTGATTTAGCTTAGAGGTATCTCAGTGTAGTGGCATTCCTAGGTAGCTTGTATTCGCAGCTTCGAAATCTAGTGTAGAAACCTCATTTTTGAAGATAAAGAATTATGAAACCCGCCGAGTTCTCGGTTGAAACAGCTGCTTTTATCGACGAACCGTATCATGATTTACCCGAGATTCATTTTCGTGCGATATTTAAGGTCACCTACTATGCGGTACAGTGGTGTGCTGTTTCTAGGGTTTGCTTCATACATTGAGACTACATTTGAATAATAGCTTTTGGTTTAAATCAGAAGACACTAAGGTATTTGCTACTGATTTTTTTCTGTCCCAAGTTATTTTAAGGCCGCCATTGTCCGCAGACAGCAAGGGTGTTATTACTCAACTAAGTCAGCCACATCCAGCTGCATGTCTGGCTGTGTTGCGAATGAATAATTTCTTGGTGTGCTCCTTTTTATTCCTTTGTTCTCCTTTCAAATGCAAGTTTATCGTCAAAATTAATTGCCCCGCGCCCCGAGTAGTCTAAATAAAGAACTAAATTGCCTCGATGAAGGAAAGGATCACTGGTTCACAATGCTCGAGCAAATTAACTCAGTCCTCGTGTTCTTGTTTCAAAATTTCAGTTAACTGTAACATTCTAAACGAACTTCTTGTAGCAAAATCAAAAAGTGATGTAAGTTTGATATTTATTTGCAATGCAGTACTGATATTAAAGGATATCGAGCTTTCCACGGGATATGTGAATGAAAAAAAGCTACGAACCATGGTGTATTTATGTATTTTAGACATAGCTCCAGGCGTGTTCACCCTTCTTCATGGTCATGTGATTTTCCATTAGACTCTATTTCTTCACCGAAATTTATCGAACTAAGGTTTTTAAATTCTTTTCCAGTACTAAAATAAATACATGTTCTGAATCTATGGGTCTTTATAGCAAAACGAATTTGGTCTCAGTTGCAGAATGTTCTATATCCCTCTTGTTTACTCGGGTGTGATACAAAGAATTACAGCATTGCTGGGAAATAAGTTACTCGTATTTCTGTCTTACTTAATGATCATGAATTACACTTGCATCAAGTACGGCACAGGTTGAAAAAGGTTGAAAGAAGCTATTTTGAGTTCTGTTATTCCAGGTTGATACACTGAAGGTTAGGATTGTACGATTTCTAGAATTTTTCCCACTTCAGTATAATTTAAGTCGCAACTGAAGAAGCAAGAAGCAGGTTGGTATTTCAGTTTCGCAAACTATTTAATTCAAACCGTTGATAATTTGTTTCTAATTTACTATACAGGTAAAGGGTGTATTCTCCACCGCAATGGCATGTCATGGATTGAAAATCCAACGCCACAAACACAAAGAAACCTGTGATGAAGCTCGTCGACAAAGGCAACCATTATCAGGAATTTCCATGTTCAACTGACTCAGTTGATCCATAGGCAAACTGACTATACACATGCAACAGTCAGCCGATTTGGTGACGAACAAAACCGTGAAATAAAATGGTTTTATAAATCTTCCACTTCTGCCGGGAAAACCGACTAAAAGAAGTGGGTTGCAATATTCTGTGCCAAACAAGTGGAAGTACATGCAGCCAATCTCTCCTTGTTGTAAAAGTTTGCTGTATTTTGTTCCTTAACAATGCAGTTGGCTTAGAAACTGTTGTAAGTTAGTATAACTTCCCTGAACTTCACACAAATTATTGTTTCCCGCTCTGCTTAGGTAAACACCAATGGGTTTTATTATGTATGCTCGAAGTTTCTTGCAACCATCTGTGAAGCCATACTTGTATAAGTGCGAATGAAAAATGACTGTAATCATTCAGTACTTGATATTTCTATCAATTCTTTACTGCAACAAAAAGCTTTTTGCATTACATTTTGTGGTATTCTTCAAAAGCCAACAGAGAAAGTCTCTTTCTCGCAAACTATTCACAATTGTCGTATCCTAAGAGTTGCTGCTCCTTCTGTTCAAGCAAACATTATCTACATGTTAAGTTGAAATCTCAGTGAAGTTTAATTAACACGGCAAAGACTTAAAATTATGAATGGAGGCGACTTCACCCCGCTGTTCAGTGTTTATATTATATCCTCCAGTGTTTTGGTTAGGACACAATTCAGTAGCTTCTACTGGTCACGTTCAAAGCGTATTGTGTAGAAATTAAAATGTACTTTCAACTGCATAACTATTTCCGGTCAGTTTGAACTGCTGACTTCATTATATTCGTTTGAAGAGAGAACGCAGTCAAATATATAGGGCACAAAGAAAATCAGCGGAGAAACTAAACGACGTTTGCACTGAAAAAAAAAGGTGGCACACCGAGTTTTAATTTTGTCCCCTACCGGGCGTTTTACACTAAAACAGCGACACTCTGGCGACAGCTTAAGTTTGCAGTTCCTTCCATTTATCAAAGCGAAAGCATTGTGAAATATTGGTCGACCAGCGTTTTTGGATTGCCATTAACATCGCCAAAAAGTAACAGTAAATAATTAAGCAGCTTCGCCGCCAACGTTGAAGAACAACTTCAATGATTTTTTTTCGCTCTTTTACTTATGTCACGGCCTTTAAAAATTTCGCTAGAAAAGCCAAGAATAAACTAACCACTCGTCTAAACGATATTTTTAAGTCCTGTTTGAGATAGCTCTGTCGTACGGCCAGCGGAAGTTTTAGAAAAAGTCGGGAAAAATACACTGGATGAGATATTAAACGAGTTGCGACGCAATTTTCTCACTTGTTGCGCAATGGTCGCGGTAATTCAAGCTTTACCAGACGAGGAATCGATGAAAGTTTACAAAAGCAAGCGATAAACTAGGTCAACGAGAAGAAAACAAATATCTCAGACGAACTTGAGTATTTGTCTAAAAGGTTGACCCAAGTGACCGCCATTGTTGCGTTGTTATGCTTTCAACATTATCTGGGAACCGATGCAGTGAAATTTGTATGCAGCCCTAAAAAAAGAAAAACTTACAATTTCTTGCGCGGATTTTAATGTTATATTAATTTTGTCTGCAATGTGTTTCACTCAGACATCATAATGAATACATTTCGTATGGCCCGAGGTTAAGAATGTTAATTAGAAGTGAGTGTCCTTTCTGTTGCCACACGAAAGCTCAAATCCCTAATTCCCTTTTAACTAATTTCCAAAAGAAATTAATATCAGAGTTGCAGTGACCACTAGAACCAGATGAGGACATTTCAAGTGGAAGCTGCTAGAAACCCTCACTCCGGAAAGCCATGAAGGTCGAGCTTTTCCAAGGTGACTAGTCACAACATGAAATATGCGCGTCAAAACACAGAGTTGCTCGCCCGTAATCAAACATTCCATCTACAAATTGTGGATAATGACTGGAATTTGAAAATAATCAGCACTGTGAGGACACGCAAGGAACATTTCCCTCTCCTAATGCAAGTTCAACAACTCTGTAGAGATGTGACAAGGTTTTCCTTTGTATTGGCGCCCAACACAAAGGGGTTAATGCCGACAATTGATTGATGTATAATAAAACATCGAGGGCAATTGTGTTGAGGTTCTTTCAAGGAGCATTGGGTTAAGACATACAGCATGTTATTTCGAACACAGTACATTTTCTGAGACCAGGTCGATTCAGTTAATCAGTATTTGAAAACAGTTAAAATTTTCTCGCATCAATTTTGCTCTTACCGAGTAGAATTCAGTGATGCGTTTTAGACATAAAGCTATTGACATACACCTGGGATGGAAATTGATCCATTTCCTTTTCCGATCAGGAAAAAAACTGCCACGAGGAAGTTAGGTTTCAACTCATAAAAATTTTCTAGTGGCTACTTCAGCGGCAAAAATGAATCTTCCTCTTTAAAGTGCGCTTGTGCCTCGAAGCTGAAGTAAAATTGATCTGGCGTTGCATACAATTTCAAAAAGCTCCGACAAAGCGAATTTCAAAGCACAGACATGCGAACAATCGAACGAAATTGCTTTTGGCTAATATACATACGACGCAGACATTGTTGAATTTTATGAGTACACGCAAAACCTTGCCTTGCACGCAAACTTTTAATTGGGTTTTCTAGGCGTATTTTACACAGAAAGTCACGAGAGGGATGCCTTAGAACCCCATTGCCGCATAAAGGCTTGGCACTTCACGAGGGGAGAAACCACTATGGCAGAGAAATATCAGAGGTCGATAGGTCGGTAATTGCAGCGAAGTAATGTGATTACAACGTGTTCAACCTTGGAATAGCGTGTATTGTTACAATTCGAAACCCTGCAAAACATTAAACTAAGTCGTGAACTCACGACATCACGCAACAGTAAAACAGGGAAGACTCCGACGAAGGCAACAGCATTTGAAAGGGAGATTTGAGAACAGGAAGTCGCAGAAAAATTAATAAAACTTAAAACAAATAACGTTTCGCTTCAGCGTTTTCTCAGCTTCATTCGTGTCGTGGCCGGGTTGCTTTCTGAGTGGCACGTTATCGCGCAAAGTGACGCAGAGTAAACATTGCTCTTTATTTAGAATAAAAACTAAGATCAACGAAACTGCAGAAAGGGAATAGTGTTTATCTCGTGTCTGAGGGGATTAATACAACCGTGAACAGCAAATTCTTTTACCAATGCCGCGTTGGACCACGTAGGCAAGCGAACGAGTGTTTCATCGACCCCGAGTGCCAAATCTTGGCAAAAGATTCGCGAATTAGTTATCTTTATTGCAATTCATTAAACAGAAACTTTAGCGGTTCACAAGGTTAATTTTGTAGCTTCTCGGTGTGATGTTTAACAAGTCTTTAACGCAGGGGTCACTTTTGATGTGTAACGCTGAATTGAATTGTCTCAGTTGAAAGTTAACGATCGATGGAAAGACGGCAGTTCTGTTCAAATTGACATTACTTCAACGTTTTACGACAAATAAATGAACAAGTAAATAAATGGTCGGCAACGATTAGATTCGACTTCAGAGATTCTTACGCTAAGAATAAAAGAAAGATTGTTTCCCTTAACGAATAGACTACACCGCGGCGATATGCGAAACAGTGTCCAAAACCCCGACTTACCAAACAAGAGGTCAGTTGATAAGCGACAAAAACACCATGGGATATCTACTTTCTTTGACCCTGAAATCTAGCCTAAAGTCCGATAAATTCGACCATGCAGGTTTCTACCTAGCAAGAAAATAAATATCAAAAGACGAAAGCGCGAGGGAAGCTAGGGCATTTCCGTGTCAAAGCAATTATTCATATAGGTCGTTTCAGATGTGTATTTTGGGTGAACGTTTGGCTTTAGGGGCTCATCGTAAAACAAACAGAATCCCGGAGAGGATTACGCCACCAACTTGGTCGACATTGGGAAATACTATCAAACCACTTGCAATAATAGCAAGTTTTAATGTTTTCCCGTTCACGACGGCTGTTCATTAAAGAAAGGCGTGCATTAGTGTTGCGTAAAATTGTGCCCAGTGTTTAATGACGCTACGGCTAAAACGCAACCTGCTTCAACTAGACGCGTCTTCGCCAAGAAAAAAATGTTTCCTTGCGTCACATGTGTTTTAAAAAGAATAAAGAAACCCAGCAAATTCGACAACGAGTAGGGAACAGACGAAATACCGGAGTTCACATTGTTTAACCAGCCAAATATTTTTGAAAACAAGAGGTTGTTTACACAGGCCTCCTTTCGTCTCGGGAAAACTTATGGACAAGTTCCACGCCTATCGCTTGTGTTTCCCATGTAACTGTTCATTTAATCCAGTTAAATTTCAAATAAAAAGAGAGTGGGCCCTTGTAAAAGCGGAGGGCTTCAGCGAATGTAAATTCAACGTGAAACAGTTGGTCGGAATACTAATTATGTTTTCAAATGGCTTCTGTCTGCCAACGTGGATGATTTTATCAACGTTAAAAGAAACCGTGAGATAAATTCGGTCTTATCGGGTCGAGAGAGGTGCATAATACGAAGAGAAATGAATGATTTGTTTCTGTTATTTACTAGCCAGGAGATATCTTGACCTATGACGCCCAAACTAAATAACCCAGATTTTATATTTAGTTACTATGAATGAAGAATAATTCTGCATGTGATATTACACCGGTCGAGGTCCACTTCCACAATTGTGTCTGAGAGACAATTTCGAGATAACACGTCTGATTTTTTTTCCAAAATTCACCTTTAATTTTGTATAATTTCAGTAGTTATGTCTTGGACATTCAATTTCTGACACACACCTTAGAAAATTCTAGCTACAATGTTGTTGCTTTAAGCAACATTGGCCGGGCCATAAACACGAATCAAACACACAGCGAACTTATAGTTCGATGGAGAAAAAATACATTAACAAATAGCTAAGCTACTTCGGAGACACACTGCTGTGTAAAAAACAAACTATATAACTCCTATACATTTTCTATTAGCCAGTCTTTCCACGAACTTCGTAAGAAGTCTCGTACGAGCGTCTAGGATTGAAACATATTTACATAACATATACTTCGAACATCATTTCTGTCACTAATATCGAAATCATACCTTCTAGTTTCACTTTTGGAACAAGTTCCATTCTGTATCCTCTGCAAATACTTATAAAATACTGTAAGTTCTCCAAAGTACAACAAATATCCTTTATAAATCGCTACCTAAAAAATACTAAAGGTTTTAGGGCTTAAAGCCCGTATTCTTCTAACAAATTTTGAACAAGTGGAAAACTTTTAGTGTTCTTTGGAAGAACAGCAAGAGGTCGCAATAGCTTTAGCTATTCAGAGGAACGCACAATTCTCTCCTCGTCGGGTGTCTTTAAGAGCAAGGAAGATAAGGCCAGCTTGTAGGCGTTCCTGACAATAACATATCTCTAAGCAAGGTCTCGATTGGCGTCTTACCCACAAGACGAACAAAGAAAAGTTGTTCGACTATAGACGAGTTGATACTGCGTAAAGAAGGCAGCCTCAACAACAATTTTCCAAAACGGGTTGGTTGATTCGGGTACTGATTCCTTGTATACTCCTCCAAAGCACATTGCGTCTTTTCCTGCAGGCTGTCGATATACTGTGGGTCGGTCAAACCGGAGGCATCTGTGAAAACACAATTATATTCGGTGACATTGGGAACTTGAAATGATGTTGTCTGTGTGTGGCGCGATCGATACTTCTTCAGGCGCGAAACACGCTCGTTAGGGCTCTACTTATTAATTTGGCACAACCAACGCATCTAGTTCTGTCGATCTACACGACCTGCTATAAAATATTAAAATGTATTAAAAATATCAAGCACTTGCAAACCCCTGTTGCCAAAATTCGAACTTGAATCCAACTTACCCGAAGTGAAGAGCACAATGGCTTTGAGGCAAGCGAATTCTGCAGCATCCACGTGGAGATTTCGATACTTTTCAACCTGTTCTTGGAAGATCCTAACATTATCCATAAACGTCACCATTCTATCTGGGGACATGTGGTTCGAGTGGATGCCAGCAGTGGCTAGAAGAGGGGCAACTTGAAGCGGCATTGGACACTGGGCGGCATTTAGCACAAACAACTCGCTCCACACCAAACGTAACAGCGCTACTTGATCCGTCACAGCTAGATCGGGGAAGAAGGGTATATTCCTAGCCCATTCCACAGCGCTGAACAGCAAACGAGCCGCCAGTTCACAGATGTTCTCAATGCCCATGATCCCACAAGGCATGTTCAAACCCTGCTGGTAGCGGGCTGTGGGATAGGGTTCAGCCCTAAGCAACAGGCTGATGAATCCTGATAAAAACGAGTGACCATTGGCTACATCGCCGCCATTTAGCGAGGGATGCTGGGGACTCGGTTGCGGAACTTGCGTTGGAGGGATGCGACCTCGCTGAACGGCTGTCGAGAAAAGGTGAAAAGGTTCATTCAACATGCTAGTCAGGCACTTACCGGGACTACTCACTACTGTAACAGCCAAGTGACTGACGCACACGGATTTGTTACTAACGTGAAAACTTCTCACCCGTACCCTCGCGTCTCATGCCGACTTTGATGCACTTTCTCAGCCGACAGTACTGACACTGGTTTCGGTGATGCTGATCGATGGGGCAGTTACGCGAAGCTCGGCAAGTGTAGCTGAGGTTACGGCGAACGCTGCGTTTGAAAAACGACTTGCAGCCTTCACAGGTAAACACACCGTAGTGCTTTCCAGAGGACTTGTCACCGCAAACTGCGCATTCCACTTGCTGTACATTTTTTTCAGACGATTCCTCCACCGGTTCGGTCTTCTCCGTGCACCATGTTGTTGAGACTGGAACCACGGCCATACCACCCGGCAAATTAGGACTACGGATATAATTATAAATCCAACAGTTAGTGGTGCTTCGCGAGAGCGCGAGCGGATCGTGCTCCCGTGATTAATCTCTCAGCGGCGAGGAAACATTACACGCGGAAACAATTAGTGGCTTTCCCACGGCACAAGCGGTCGCGTTCACTTACTCGGCTCAAAATCTGTTGCGCGAATGGTTTTTTCATGCAGCTAAGTGGCATATGTAGATGTGTAGAGGACGGTCGGTCCGCGAGCGACAATACCTCGCTATGCAAAAACATAAGCCCGTGTCATGTCTGAAAAAGCTGAACTTTGACATAATCTGTTGGAACTGTCCGGTCTCCGTGGAGACGATTACTATATATGGTCGGCCTGTCAAGCGGAGGTTCAAGGGCTCTTTAACAGTTTTGACTTAAAAATTGCCCCGGGGCTTAGGAACGTTCAGCTCTATTGGATTCAGTTGTCACAAAGAGCAAATGATTGGTCAAAATCACTCCTTGGTTGACATGGAGAAGGTTCTTTGTCTGAAGCGCCAGTGCGGTTTTATTTTTACCGCGCGCGCTTACGACTCACACTGTTAGGAAACAGCTCTAGGCTATTTCGGCTCGACAGTACATGAAATTTCCAAGTCAGATGAGGTCTAAAAGGATCGTCAAGACACCAGAGAAGTTCGCATGACTGTGCGCGTGAACTACATTTGTGTAAACAGCAATTTAACACCTAGGCGTGCGCACGTGAAACGAGATATCACGAAAAGGAAATAAGCAAGAAACACTCAAACTGTCGCTAAGCGCGTTTCTTTTGCTTTTTCTCTGGTTACTTACTTTGTTGATAGTCTTTAAAGTCACGCCAGTAGATACAATTGAGAACAATCCCTCCCCTTAAGTAAAGGTCTTTGTTTCAGGAAGCGAGCAAGAAATTCCATTTGACCCTCCCGTACGCTGAGACATCGACTGTCATCGGCCGGCAGGTTTAATGACATGCTCTGATAACGGATCTCAAAGATTCGAGATGGATAATTTTCACTTTTCCCAAAAGCATACGCAAGGACACGCAAGCTTTGAATATTTACATAAGCATTATACAATGTATTGTTTCAAGTGACGGTCGCTGTTTGAACCTGCCAAGATCAGTAAAGCGCAAAAACATAGAAAAACAGCAGGGAATTCAGTCGTTCGACGACACTCGAATACCGTGCACCACGTACTCCTAACGCTGGCGTTGCCGGTGATAGGAGCAAAATTATTTTACAGCTAATTTGCATAATTAAGCCCCGAGAAATGCCAAGTAGATACTGCCAAACAAATATGTTTATTGAAGTTGATCGACCGCCCGCTATCGCAAGCCACAGTCGGTGTAATATCATTACAACAAGTCACGCACAGGGCTTTTTTAGAGAGAGCAAATTTAAATGGATTATTTTTAACGGGCCTGGCCAGACGTTGACAACAATTCACCGTTAGAGCCAACAAAAAACCCCAGGGACAGTTGCAAAGCGTTTTCGCTGAGAATCCGATTAAAAATAGCTTGAATCTTTTTTGCTGTCGAATTCTCTCGCGCTATCTAGACAAAGAGTCGCTTGGGTGCATTCTTTTAATAGCTCACATTTCGCCCGGATAAAATTGCACCATTAAGAAAACACTAAGAGCTGATGATAATAGCCAAAAGACAGCTTGATGAATTGTGTTTATACAAAATTATATTTAACCCTGACAGGCCAAAAAGGGCGGTCCAAGGGTTTTTGTTTCGCATGCGAAACCAAATCCAACTTCCGCAGACACAGTAACCAAATATTAACCCCCAAAAATGTTTCTCCTATCCTTACAAATCTGCGCGCAGCGAAAATCTATCTTCGGAATGATCTAGAAAAAGGCGTAACAATCAACAGTTGAAAACATATTCATCGCAAAAAAACCGCGATAAAATTGCTCCTCTGATTGCGTCCTCTTGGAATGCTGTTTTCGTTTGTTGACGAAGTAAATGAGGTCACAGTGAATTATTATGGTGATCTGTGGTTTGCTTTCAATGGCCTTGTGCGTTAGAACATTTGTTAGACGCAAGCTAACAGCAACGCATTTCCGGGTCTCTTCGATTTCCTAAGCAAGAAATTAGAGTTCATGAGTTACTGTTCCACTTGTCGCATAAAGCCAATAGTTGGCTTCTCAGTTAATTTAACCCACGCGGAAAAAAACACAACTTAAGAGGAAAACGCGTGGTGGAAATTTTGGAGCGTGTAATATTGAAGAACGGTCATTACGTAATGTGCACATGGCGGTGTTGTATCGAAGGTTAAATGAAATTTCAACAAGGGAAGCCAAAGGTTGAAACAATGATCTAATTAAAACGTTACCAAGTCCAAGGAGAAGGAAACGCCACTTATAAATAGGTCAAAGAGCTTTTCATTACCCAAGTGATTGCATATTCCTTGCAGACAGTTGCGCAATTGCACGTCTACAAACAGACTTCCTCGTGCCTCGCAGAAATTAAAAGAATTTATCAAAACATCCTTGGTCCTTAAAACACGGAAATCTTGCGAGGTGGACAAACGAAATCAGTACAAAAGTAGCTGTAATTAAGGCGTCTTGAATAAAGCCTGACCTATAGAACGATGAACTGTAGTAGAGGAAATATGCTGAGTGAAGCTTTTTTAAAACAGCGTTGAAAATCTAACCCCAAAAGATCAAGGTTGCCAAAATGAATTCTGTGTAACGGAGGTGTTTTTCGTTTCCGAAATTCTGTATTTTGCCTTATTTGAAATTGCAGCGTAGGCTTCTCGAGTAGAAGTCGTTCTGGTGGCCAATAGATCATCTGCGAGAAAATCTCCCACGCCCAACCATGTACCCTACCCCGCCCCTCCAGACATACACAACCCTCGGCCTCGCTATCCACCTTGGACACTTTGTTGTCTTGTAGGTAATCAGATAACACAAATCGGAGTCATAAAGGCAAATAAAAGATCGTTCCACTGTTAATAGGATGCGATATGCAGGATGAAGAAAGATGGTACTAAGCAAAATCCACTTTTTCATAATAATCTCACTGGAATTTAAATATTAAAGAAGCTTATGCTCATCCATTTTAAATAGAAAAGGCGAATAATAAAAGAACAGGGAATTATTACACACTTTTACTGGGCTACAATTTCAATCAGCAATTAACTCAAGTTTCCTCAGTCACGTTTTAAGTCTCGTGAACTTAAGGTATTGCTTGCTTGTTTACGATGCTGAAAAGCAAAATTATTCGCTCATTCGATGCTATTTATAGTGGCTTCTGAGGGATTTACTACACTTCACAGCTGACAGAAAGGGTACAGATTTGTTGCTCAAAAAGCAAGGTTTTTGGCAAACAGGTCTTAATTCTGAGCATTGCGAGTATTCTGTCCTGGTTAAACGAGAAAAACAAGTTATTTTTTCTCACAAAACACAGAGGGGCTGTCAACACCACATCCTCGACGTAGAGATATGTTCATTTCTGAAGAAATATCAGCAGAGGGCCTCAAAACTGATTCACAGATATGCAGAAGGCCCCCTTCGTTGCTGGCCGGGGTCGAGGACAACATTGAATTGAATTGGTCTCTTTAAAAAAACACTGAACAAAACAAAAACAAAAAACAAATTCTCGCAACAAAGTGTTGGTGAACCCAAAAGTGCAAAACCAAATTAAAACTGGATTCAAACTTGAACTCTGCTCTCCACACAACAACACATACAGAACACTGTTTTTAAAAACAACTTTTTACGTTTTGTTTTCAAGAAACAGAATCATACCCTTAACACGGATTTTGTTTCACCTTTCCACAAAAACCAAGTCAGTTTCCACAACATTAATCCTGCTCTCATATCAAATTCAACTTCCTGTATTTTCGTTCGACCACTCACTATTCGCTGCAATGTTGTACATTTGTCAAGTAGTTTTTCAAGCTGCAAAATATAGGAAAATTTGCAATAATATTACACGTTGTAACAGTTGAAGGTCAAGGGCGAAGTGAAATATTTTGCTTAAAAACAAACTTGACCGTTGTAGGAAAATATTATCACTAATTGTATTAATTCTGGAAGATATCAACTCGATTAATAAGTTCATATCTCCAACCTTTCTCAAAACAGATACTCTCTGGTAGTGTCTTCAAACGAGGTTGTCGTACTGCGAAGTTAATGCCAAATCTACTGACAAAAACGAAATTTATTGTTGGGCGACTGAGAGCTTTGCCCGTTTTTCAGTTTCGTTTATCGTTTCAGCTGCAATACCGGAATAAGCACTATGAAACGTTGTGTTTTCTTTGCTCAAGCTTGTCTCGGTTTATCGGAGACATACCAGGCTTTTTTTTTTTCCTAATAAGCTTAATTTTCTTGTACCTGTTTCCCTCACCTTTTAGCAAATTTGAGTTCAAGTGCATCTCGAGCTACAAGAGCACTGAGACACGTCCAACAGGATTTTCCTAATTAGAGCATTCAACGTATTTATAGCAGGTTTTATACAAATTCATTTTCTTTCCACCCTCCAAATGATGCCAATGGATGAAACGAGCTATGTCGCTTTTTGTGCATCTCGTCGTTTGTAATCCGTGTCAATCTTCTGCATCCTTAACCATCCTTGTTCCTTCATGGTTTGTTAGTATCTCTTTGGTGTTTTTCTATCTTAGTCAACTTTCATTTTCAGGTTCCTTCAATTCGAAGGTACTTTTGTGCTTGCCAAAATAACTCAAATTCCTAACGGCCTACTGAAACTTACAGGAAGAGGCGAAACTTTGGACGCGAAGAAGAGCATCTTGTTCTCAATTCTCGAGCAGTTGAGCAGTAGAGATACATGTGTTATAGTTTATTTACAATGTACAGATTGTCTCGAGTGTTTCACGAAAACTGATATAATCTGTCCTGGCATTTACTTACATAGTTCGATGAAGAAGCCTCTTATTTTGGACTGTGTGCGTCAGAAAAGCCAAGGAATCAACTCCGGCCATGTCGTTAACTTCAGGTCCTGTTACCAGGCAAGATGCACTACGCTTGGCCTCGCTTCACAAAAAATCAAATTGCTGCAGGTCACTAACAAGCATACTATCGCGTTCTACTGAGCCAAATGACGCCCCAAAACGTTATTCAAACTGGCTCTGCAAAATTGTGGTGAGACTTAGATAGTCGACCAGTACAACTCATCTATCAACAACAGCATGTAAGCTGAGTCAATTGTACGCAAGTATTTTCCAGAACCTTTTAAAATCACTGCTCCAGACAACAAGCAAGTCACATAAATTTAGTACAATAAAACCGTTTAAACATCTATCCAACATCTTTTCTATCAAGCATTGATTTTTTAGGGACTGGAAATCGTCAATTTTTCTAAAAAATAACACCGCGGTTTTTTTCCTTCACGAAACTATGCTGATAAAGCCCCAAACTGAGGCAGTCATTCCATCATTGGTTGCATTGAGTTTGCACATATTACGCGCATTCGATCGCGAAACTTGCAACATTTTTTTTTTCATCACAAGTTGCATAAAAAATCGTTACAGGTTAAAAGGGAAATTTTATTGGAGATGTTTAAATGAAAACATATGGTCTCGTGAGAAGTCAAGAATGATAAACCTGAACTTCTCATGTCAATTACAGTCTGGCGACCTCGGGCAAAAACATTTTTGTTGTTTCAGTGTTTTGTTTAACTTGGAAAAAACCAAGATTTATAGCTATTAAAATTTATATTGTAGGTGGCTGGATCTATTTTTCAAATCGACTGGTACTTTGTCTAGTAAAATGAAAGAAATTTGATCTAAGAAAAAAAAATGTTTCGAGAAGGGATTAGAAACATTTCAATTGAAAAAGACTATTTACTGACAACTGGAAAGTAAAATTTATCTTTGAAAAGTTCAATTTGCTTCATGAGAATGAAAAAGAAAGCTGTTTCACACACAAAAACATTATATTTTAAAGTGCCTTTTGACCAGCAGGTCTCAGAAATTGCGTTCATTGGTGTGTTTTCCAAAGACACTTTGCCTGTAGCAAAATGAGACAATCTCAGCGAGGTGCAGCATAATTCAAAATCTCTTTCAGTAACTTTTTAATAGAACATGACAAACTATGTCTGGTATTCCGCAATGACCACAAAAGGTCATATTATGCTGAGTATTTTCATAAATCGTGCGTGAGTAACATTACTAATTGACAGCTTGAACCCAAATCTCGATTGACATCGCCAAAATTTAAAGCATCTCCTTAATTACTCACGTTTTTGCCTTGCTTCTTTTTAGCCTGTCACGTTTTGGCTCGTTTGACATATATAATTTTGATCCTTTGCTTAAATCTGCTAAGCAATCGCTTTTAGTTTGTAGCTCCATTTATAAAATTTTTCTCAACAATTGTTCATGCAATGCCTTGTTCCGTGAACTTTCTAGTAGTTATTAACTCGCTTTTACAAATTTTAACGAAACTAGTTTTCAACATTTCAGATTTTTTGCATTCTCACAATGTTTGCCAAAAATAGTAGTTTTTAAGTGTCTCTAAAAGAATTCATCTCGAGTCAAACCTGCTATCAAATGAACCTGTCCGATCGGCTTAGGTACTGGGATAAACACCTTTTCCCCTTGTTGTCGACGGAATATTAAAAATTACTATATCTGACTGTTTCGAAAAGAAAGTTCTTTTGGGTTTGAGCCGCCAAGAGTTGAAACTCGTTTTTTCAACTGGTTTTTACCCACAGATTCAAATAGCTCTCATTTGAATGGTCACACCCTTGGGTTTCATCCACAGACTTGAGAGTTAGAACCACCTGGTACAGCATAATAAACTGTGCCACATAAAAGTACTGCTCAATAGCTTCCATTTGAATGGTCACACACTAGGGTTTCATCCACAGACTTCAAAGTTAGAACAACCTTTTACAGCATAATAACAGTACTACATGAAAGTATTGCTCAATAGCTTTCATTTGAATGGTCACACACTAGGGTTTCATCCACAGACTTAAAAGTTAGAACCACCTTGTACAGCATAATAAACAGTACCACATGAAAGTACTGCTCAATAGCTTTCAATTGAATGATCACACACTAGGACGTTATCCATAGACTTGAAACTGTTAGAATCAGCTGACCTTGAACATGTTTCATTTAATCCCTATACTCAGTTTAATCCAGTATCAAAAGTGAATTTGACAGCTTTATTCAGCTTTCTTCGTAAACTACAGCCTTCAACGCTTTTCTCCCAATTTTCAAAATTTAGTCCACAGGAATAGTTTATGAACAGTCTGTGTCACAGCGTCTCCAGGAAGTTAACCATTTAACAGAAAAATGCCATTAATCTCGCGTTCAAGAGAGCAAAAATGTCAACAAGTGTAAATATTTCGACAGAGAAAGAAAATTGCCGACGAGTTCTTGAAAAACAAACACTCAACATCTACAGGCAGATGTTTCCACTGAGATGAACAGTTTAAATGCTAACAAACTATATTTCCCAGACCGCTAGGCATGCAAAAACTAATCCGTAGTGATATCAACCGTGAATGATTACCGAAGCTAAAGTGCATTGACCTGTTTGTAAGTGAAGTAATAATTGTTTCACACAAAACGATTATAACAGTTATAATTTTTTAATCCTATACTGTTTAATTACCCTTGCTTGTTTTCGTCTGTTATTCGATTTATAGCTGATGAGATCGTCCACACTAAAGGATCACCTCAGAACAGAGAGAGAGCCTGGGTCTATGGCTGAGAAGACTTTTCAATTCTGATTACATGGAGTAGAACTTGGTAGCCATGTTGGTTGCATTTCGATGAGTGTTGTGTTTGTTCGTCGTTGGCTCGTGGCTTTTTTAATAGCCATAGGAATAATTCTTATAGTAGCACTTTCTCTTAGGAAGGTACGTTTCTCAGTTAAACCTATGTTTTAGTTTTCGCTCCTTTCATATCAATGTCTTGGAAGATGTCTATGAACTTTAAGATCAGAGTTGAGACTGTACATAGTGGGTACAGGTTGCTTTCTAGTGGATCATTACGTGGATTTTGCGATGATGAGCTGTAGTTTAACTAAAAGGGATTTCTTTACGTTTTGTATCATACACTGTAAAAATTTAAGTTAATTTACTGCATTACCGTAGGTTATATCTTTAAGGGCTTTCATGTAGTTGTTGACAACCATTAGTGTTATCGATTTAACAAATTGACGTCAGTTTTTCATGCGCCTGTCCTGTTATTGATCATGAATTTCGTCATAACATTGTCAAAGTAGCTGTGGATCTACGAGGCGATAGCCGAGGGGATCCGCAGACTACTTTAACAATGTTATGACGAAATTCATTGTGTATAACAGAACAGACACATGAAAAACTGACGTCCATTTGCTTTTTACGATAACAAACTGTCAAATTGTCCGCTCTCGCTCGTTGCCGCATCGCAGAAATTATAAATTCACGTGTCTGTCCGCTTATTGACGATAAAAATTAGCCAATGAGCGCCTTGCTTTGAGGCACGAAGTCTCTACAAAAACGACCGTTGACCAATATCCACCCAGCACGATCCCGAACAAGTTTTTTTCATGACTGAAAATGTTTGAGAGGAATCTCACCGCGATCAATAGAAAGAGACCCGACTTTGCATTTTCTTAGATCTGACGTTTTCCAAACTAAAAGGAAAAAAAAGTTTGAGCTGAAGGAAGAGAAGCAGCAACTTTTGTGAAAAGTTGAAAATAAAGATATAAGATCATTCAGGACAGTGCCAAGTCAATACTTGAAAAATACTGGACCAGCAATTTAGTAAAAGTGTGTTTTTTTACTAATTGGCGTCTCAAAATCGCAGTAACTACGCTGTTATTGTCATACACCCTGAAAACACGGCTGTTATAAGACAATAATCATGAAATTACCAATATAGTCAACATTAAAAAATTTGTGTTCCTCTCATGTGAAAATTAGGTCATAGGAACTTTTACGTTTCGACTGTCTGCTAACAACACAACAGATCTCAGTTTTTTCGCATAATCTTGTAAAAGTTTTCATTCACGTTTTCATGATCATGCGCGAAGTGGTCCATCAGGCCGGAGTTTGTTTCTGTAGCATGAAACAAATATTTCTGCTCCCCCCTGGATGGTGCCTCTCTACACCTGGGTGTAGAGAGGCACTGTGAGAGTAGTGTCTTCCCGAAGAACACAACACAAAGAAGAGTCGAAGTACAACGCTGCTCCCGACTACAGACATCCTGGTGCTATTGGGAGGGGGCAGTTAAAATTTTCTTTAGTGAAACCAATGTATCGTTTTGTTTTGTTTAGGACGGTAAATCCAGTTGACGCAATTTACGGTATAATCAAAGAAATAGCTGGAGAAGCAAATAGCGTGAAGTAAGTCTTGAAAACATCAGTATGTAATTCCACCCAGTTGGGCTACATCGGTTGTGACTCGAGAACACCAAATGCCAAATGATCTTTTGGTCATACTGTAACTTCAATATTGCGTCTAAAACCTACAACAGGCAACTGGCGTCAAGCGTGGAAAACTTACGCAAGTGGCGTGATGTTCCTGATTAATGGCAAAAATGACAAGTTTTCTAAGATTTACTAGAGCTTGTATTTGCTGCTTTATGAACCTGTTATATTATACAGCTCTGAGAACCGCAAGACCAAAGCAAACAGGCTGAATAAAATGTTTTGGGCGACAGAAGCTAGAGACAGGTTGATACGTGTACATGTAAATATTAAGCGCCCTAAGAATGTATTTCTCACTTGTGGTCTTTTCCTTACTGCAGACTTCAAGAAGCCCAGCAGCGTTGTTTGACAAAGGGATTTACTCCAGATCAGTTTGATGCATGTCTTGGAGAGTACGAAGACCTGAACGTGTGGCAAATCAATTCCAACAAGACAAGAATTACTTTTGTGCAGTGATACATTGAGAACAATCTACAACGTCGGTTTTTAGTATCTGGAGGCGCAGAGTAGTGTTGTTTTCATGATGTTGTCTTTTCAGTTAGGTGTTAAGAAAGATGTAATCTTAGGGAATCTGCAGCCGCAAAGCACACGCCGTAGTCATTATTGTGCCCAATTTATTTGATGTTCTTACTGTACTGAAAACCTTTGATAACACCCGTCAATAAGATTTACGTATTTTTTTCACCTGTAAATATTCTTTTGCTAAATACTTGTAATGCTACTTGACGTT